>Ga0247727_10002882_pt1 | contig 38818 bp, 63 predicted proteins | sample WisWelCaveWW1625_FD_202498 | JGI IMG/M metagenome (GOLD analysis project Ga0247727, IMG submission 202498) | Biofilm microbial communities from Wishing Well Cave, Virginia, United States - WW16-25 | ecosystem: Environmental > Aquatic > Deep subsurface > Groundwater > Cave microbial mat | place...
CTGGAACTGGAGCGAGTGTCCTGAAAGGACACAGGACTATAGTCATGAGTCATCTCATTCCACAGATCACCCTTTCAGACGAAGAGTTTGAGCGGTTGCAGAACTACGCCGACCATCTGGGGCTGACCACCTGGGAGGCCGTGCGCAGATTGATCCGGGATGCGCCGCTGTATCCCCGCAATATCCAGCAGATGATCGCGCCCGATCTGGAGGTCAAGAGTGGGCCTGAACTGGAAGGGTAAGCAGGTTGAGGCGGAGATCATTGCCCGGCTGAAACTGGCGCTGGGAGACATTGGACTGGACATTGAGGGTGAGGGCAAACAGCAGCTGTATCCCGGTCACGGGGTGATCACCGGCACACTGCGACGCAGCATTCATGCGGCCAGCGGAGACCATGTGTTTGCCGCTGATGCCGCCGGTCAGGAGCTCGGAGGATCCGCGCCGCAGGCCGTGGAGCGGAGCAACCGGCTGCTGATTGCGGTGGGCTCCGGCCTGAACTATGCGATGACCGTGCATCAGGGCCACGGCGCCTTTCAGGGGTATCACTACATGACCAATGCGGTGCAGCGGGCGGCTCCGAGGGCGCTGGATCATGTCCGGCGCAGAAGCGCCCGATAGTCCCCCTGGTGCGGGGATGGTATGCGGGGCATAGTATGGCTGATGGTTGATGCTCTGGAAGCAACCCTGGCATGGCTGCTGCTGGACGACAGCCTGCGACTGCTGACCGGCGGGCGGATTGCGGTGCAGCACAAGTTCGGTGACGGATGGGCCGTTCCATCCAGAGCGTTGCAGATTCGCTATGACGGCGGCACGCCGGACCTGTACACGCCGCGTCAGGTGGTCCGGCTGGAGGCTCGCTGCTATGGCGAGAACAGTTATGAGGCCAGCAAGGTCTACCGGGCCCTCATTGCTCGCACACGGGAAACGTTGCGCGAGCGGGTTCAGACGACAGACGGGTTCGCGCTGCTGTACTGGCTGGTTGCATTGAGCGGGCCCAATATGTTGCGCGACCCGGAAGCAGAAGTGGACATGATCCTGATCTTTGTGGAGACATGTGTTTCGGAGACGGATATTCCGTAGAACTTAGGAGACTGAACGATGGCAGACACAAAACCGTTTGACCAGTTGACCGGGACGCAGGATGTGTACGTGGCTCCGGTGGGAGAGGCGTTCCCGCTCGTCAACGCGGCGCCGGCAGGCAACTGGTATCTGCTGGCGGCCACGGACGGGGAACAATCCATGCAGCACGCGGGGGCGCTCACCTACTTCCGGGACAATGACCACCAGGCGCCAGTGAAGGCTGTTCGACCGGAGGAGGAAGGGATTGTCCGCTTTGGTCTGGTTGGACTCAATCTGGAAAGTTATTCCCGCATTCTGGATGACGTTGCCAACCTGACCAACCAGGCCGGTCCCCCGGCCACGCGCACGATGCCACTCAAGCGGGGGGCGGTCCCGAATGAGTTTGCGCTGCTGTTTCGCGGTGCTGCACTCTCCCCCTACGGCGCTTTCCCCGGCCAGTATCAAATCTTCCGGGGAGTGTTCGACGGGGAGCCGCAGCCCACCTGGGCTCGAGACGGACGGGCCATGCTGGAGTGCGAATTCCACGTTCTGGAAGACGACACCCAGTCCGAGATCAACCGGATGGGGACGCTGGTTGTGCAGACATCATAACCTGATCGTCTGACCATCTGTCACAGACTGAAGGAGGAAACTATGGCAACGGACAATCTGAACTTCACGCTGCTGATCCCGGAGCGGGATACGTTTACAGACCAGGATGGGGCTGTGTATGAATTTCGCTCCCGGATGGATTTCAGCATGGAACATCTTGCTCTGGCAAATAAGTTGCAGCGGGCATTGAGCGGGGCGTTGGACCGGCTTGCAGAAGTACCGGAGGATGAGAGCAGTGCCTCCGTATTCGAGCGGACGGTAAATGAAGTTATCGGCATGGCCTTGCCCGATCTGCCGGAGACGCGCCGCAAAGAAATGACGCTGGGTCAGAAGACAAAAATTGTCGAGTGGTGGAATAAACGCAATGCATCCCCATTCACAGATGGAAAGCAGCCGGAGGTTGCAAAGGCCACAACGGGAAAAGCAGTGGCGAGTCAACCGGTCTGATTCTGGCAAAGCTGATTCGCTATTACCATCTGGATCCGGAGCGCATTCTCAAGTACCCACTCTGGATCATTGAACTGCTGGAGGAGCAGCTTCCCCGGCTGGAGGCAGAGGAATTGCAGCAGTGGATTGTCGCAATCAGTGTGCCTCATATGCGCGAGGGGGACCGGCGCACAGTGCTTCGCCGTCTTGATCGTCTGCTGGCGATGCCTGTTGTCAGAGTGATCCCCGAAATGCTGGAACACAATCCCGAGAAGGCACGCGCCTGGTTTGAGAATATGGGAGCCACGGTTCAATAATGGCCGCATTCTCATTGGGTGAAGCCACCCTTGGCACAGCCATTGATCTCGACGGTCTGAAGCGTGGACTGGCGGAGGGGGAACGCCACGGTCACAGCTTTGTCAGCAACCTGGGAGGCATCCTCAAGACCGGCCTGATTGTCGCCGCCAGCGCCGCCGCCGTCGGCATCGGGGCGCTGGTCGGCGGGCTGGCGCTTGCAGTCAAAGAAGCTTCTGCTTCTCAGGAAGCTCAGGCTCAGTTCAATGCCGTGCTTGAGGCTACAGGTGGTGTGGCCGGTGTCACGGCGCAGATGGCGAATGAGCTTGCCAGTAGCCTGCAGAACGTTACACGCTTCTCCGATGAAACAGTACTCTCTGCCGAGACAATGCTGCTGCAATTCAAGAATATCAGCAGCGAGGTATTCCCGGAGACCACAGAACTGGCGCTGGACCTTGCCACCCGGCTGGGAACGGATGCTGCCAGCGCAGCCCGGATGCTTGGCAAAGCACTGGAGACACCCGGCGAGGGGCTGTTGCGCCTGAAGTCTGCCGGGGTTGCCTTCACGGATGCCCAGACAGAGATGATCCTTGGAATGGCCGAGGCCGGGGACGTGGCCGGCGCACAGCAGGCTATTCTGGATGCCCTCTCCAGTAGCATCGGCGGTGCTGCCAGGGCTGCCGGGGAGACGTTCGCAGGGCGACTGACAATCCTCAAGAACCGTTTCAGCGATGTGCTGGAGACCATCGGCTTTGCAGTTCTTCCCATTCTGGAGGATCTGGCGGGGACGCTGCTGGCAACCGGAGGGCCGGTGGAACAGCTTGCCGCGTGGGTCAGTGCTGTGCTTGTCCCTGCCCTGACCGAAGCAGGGAAATGGATCAGTGACGTTGGCATTCCGGCATTGAAACAGTTTGGCGCCTGGTTCATGGAGGAGGCGCTGCCAGCAATCATCCCGTTTGTGCAGGCTGTGCTGGCACAGCTCATCCCCGGTCTGCAACAACTCTGGACCTGGATCAAGGATCTTGCTGAAGCCGCCATGCCACTCCTCTCTGCCGCAATAGATTTTGTAGTGGACCACTGGAAGATATTTGCGGCTATCGGAGCAGTGATCATGGCCGTGATTATCGCAATCAATGCTCCCATTCTGGCCGTGATCGGGGTGCTGGTCCTGCTTGCCACGGCCTGGGCAAACAACTGGGGCAATATCCAGGGGATCACGGAGGCGGTGACTGCAACAATCCAGAACATTATCACAACGGTGATGGGCGCCATCCGATCCTTCTGGGCCAGATGGGGCGACGATCTCACCACGATTGCCACCTTCGTCTGGAGCACGATCCGGGGGTATATCACGACATCCATCAATCAGATACAGGCCATCATTGCAGTAGTAAGCGCCATCATCTCCGGGATCTGGCAACAGCACGGCGCTGCCATTCTGACCGTGGCTCAGAACACATGGAACCTGATCAAGCTGGGGATCGAGACGGCAATCAACAATATCAAGTCCATCATCACCCTGATCTCTGCGGCCATCCGGGGCGACTGGACGACGTTCGGCACAGAGTTGCGGAACATCTGGGACAACACCTGGAATCTCATCAAAGCGGCTGTTGTCACAGCCTGGACTAATATCACGACTACGGTCAGCAGTCTGGTTGCCTCTGTGAAAGCAGCCTTTACGAACATTGACTGGGGGGCCGTCGGACGCAACGTGATCAACGCAATCGCGGGCGGCATCTCCGGCGCGGTCGGGTCGCTGGTGTCGGCTGCCGTGAATGCTGCGCGGGCGGCCTTCGAAGCGGCAAAGGCATTCCTTGGAATTGACTCTCCCAGCAAGCTGTTTGAGGGATTGGGGCAACAGGTGATGGGCGGCATGGCACTCGGTATTCGGCACGGTGCGGTCATGCCCATCGGCGCAATGCTGGGCATGACTCCAGCGTTGCTGTCGGCTGCTGCCGGGACGGGGACGGTGTACAACGTGGGGCCGATTGATGCGCGTGGCTCAATGCTATCCAGCGCCCAGATCGAAGCAGCGGTTACACGAGCAATGCGGCAGCGCGGGCGGGCCACGGACAGCTTGATCAGGACAACTTGAAAGGAAGCCATCAGTCATCAGTCGGCAGTCATCAGTCTGCCGTCTGAAGACTGAAGATACCATCCCCGCATACCATCCCCGCACCAGGGGGACCAGGGGAACTGAGGGAACTGGAGACTGAAATGCCGGCAGGATTATTTCTTCAGATCACGGAGATTGCCCCCACTGTTTTGACACCGATTGTTATCGGTGATGGGGGCGGTGGCCGCACAGATTACATGTTGGTTCGGGATGGCTGGGCTCCCGGTAGCGCTGCCATGCGCGATGACATGTTCGGGGGCCACGGTCCTTACATGGAAGTGGAAGATGAACTGATCCTGAATATCACCGGAGAGACAGCCAGTGCGGCGTTTGCCAATTTACGCCGGTTGGCACAGCACCTTGAGCAGGCGGAACGCTGGCAAAACGGTGAAAATGTGGAGCCAGTTGTGTTGCAATACTCGCCGGTCGGCTCCACAGTCAGCAGTATTGCGAACCCGCTGCAATGGGTCATCCTGGGACGGGCTGCCGGGGATCAGACCTCCGGTATACAACTCTCACCGACGTTCAATCGCACACTGCGGGCCTTCATGCTGGAGGGCGTGCGGGTTCGATTCATGCGGCATGGAGACGGTAAACAGACCACGGTCTCTGCTTCTTCAGTGGCAACGGTCAATGGTGATCTGGTGACCATCACAAACCCGGCTGCACTGGCCTTTCCCGGCCCGACAAAGTTGATCATTACAAACATCTTCAAGCGGGCAAATTTTGACAGCCCTGTATTTGTCCTGCTGGCAGAGGATGCCAACGACATCTCCATTCAGGATGCGGAGGACTTCGATAACGCGGGAGCATTTATCAGTGTGGCCGACAGTGCCCGGCTTGCCCGGAATACAAACGTTCTGCGGTATACGCCCACGGGCACAGCAAAGGTAGTTTCCGGGGGTGGCAGCGGGTTCCCGGAGACGCAAACGCTGGACACGCTGATAGCCGTCTTCGCCAATATCCGCAACAACTCCTCCACGGCCTCGTACACGGTCTGGGCCAGGATCTTCTCGGTGGCGGCACACCGCACGGTTCAATTTCGAGAGACACCGGGCGTTGTGATCAATGCCGGAGCGACTGCTCCAAAGTGGTACTTTCTGGGGTTGATTGGATTTGCGGCGCAGGCAGATTTTGCGGCACTGGCAGTTCAGGCCTCGGCGGTGGATGCCAGTCTGGACATTGACACGGTGTTATTTCTGAACCTTCGCAATCCGAATTCCGGGGTCATCGAGTTTCAGGCGGAGGAAACGGGATTGAATGAGACCCGGACCTATGAAGTTGATCATCGAAGGTTTACCAGTGTGACCCGGCCCAGGCCATCCCCCCGCGTGTGGTTCCACGATAACTTCATGGTGAACTGGGCCGGTGATCCGATCCTCTACACTCGCAGCGCCAGTCTGTTCGGCGTGCTGCTGGGAACACAGGGAGTGGTCAGCGCGGACCGCTGGCGTCAGGCGGCGGCGGCGGATGCGTTGTTCTCGAACGTCTGGACAGCAGAGCGCAATCCCGCCTTCCCGATTCCACAATGAAGCTGTTTCTCGGGTTGTATGCGGCGGCAACGGGGGCGAATTCGCAGGGCCGGGGTGAGCTCCTGGAGGATCTCAGTCGGCGGGTGGTCAGTCTGACTTTCGGAACCAACCTGCACGGCTTTGCCGATCTGCAATGCCAGGTTGAACTGCCATTGAGCCGGGCTTTCTGGCTGTATGACCGTCCCGGACTGCCACACCTGGAGCTTCGCCACGGTGCGATGAAAGTGTGGGAGGGACGGCTGGAGGATGTTGCCATCATTCCCGGCGGATTGCAACTGGGCGCGTTCGGCTACTGGCGGGCATTTTATGATGTGCCCTATACGGCGTTGTGGAGCACCACCAGCGTGGCGGAATGGTTTGTGGGTGATGACCGGATACGTGCAGGTAACCAGCCCGACCGATTCAACTTTGATACCAATAATCGGCTTTATATCACGCCGGTCAAGAATTCCGTTCTGGGCAACACAGGCTCCGTCAAAGTGGGGCGTCTGATGTTTGCACTACCACATCTTGGAGACCGGAATATTCTGGCCATCACTTTCGATTTCGCTTTTCGCGCCCCGAACGCGAGCTGGAACGTTGCTCTGGAATCTTTTACCCCGATTTATCCCATCGGCTCGGGACTCTGGACTTTCATTAATACCCTGTGGGGAGAAATTTCAGGTAATGGAGCTGAACAGACCGGGACTGTGACAGTCACCTCAATGACATCCGCCGGAGGCCTGGGCTTCTACATGCATTTCAATGCCGCTGATGCGACGTATGGCAGCGAGACTGGCACGGACTACCTGAAGATCACCAACTTGCGCGTGCTGACGCGGGCGGCAACCACGCTCAATGCTGACCATGTGGCTTCCGGGCTGGTGACCTATCTCAACGCGATCAATTCCAGCCAGGTCCAGAACGTGACCGGCCTGGTGCAGTCGCCCGGCCTGGACCTGCGCGACGAGCTCTATGAAGATGCTCTACCTGCCGACATCCTGACCCATCTGGCGGCGCTGGGAGACAATCAGACGCCGCCGCGCCAGTGGGAAACAGGCGTGTGGGAAAACCGCATATTGCATTTTCGACCGAAGGGGGATTCCTCCTGGACCCGGACCTGGTATGTGGACATCACGGCCCTGGAACTTGAGCGCACGCTGGAGGCGCTGCGAAACAATGCTTATGCGCTGTACGAGGAGGCCGGGGGCCGGACGCTGCGAACACCGATTGCAGTGAACAACAGCAGCGTGACACGGTTCGGGCTGACACGCCGGGGGGCGGTCCAGGTCCGCACGACGAGCCTGACCCAGGCCAACGTGCACCGGGATGCGTTTCTGGAGGATCGGCGCCAGCCGAAGCCGCGAGCCGCAATCCAGTTCTCGCAACTGTACGACAGCGCGGGAGCACGCTGGCCGGCCTGGGCAGCAAGGGCCGGGGACACCATCGTGATGCGCAACCTCCCACCGGCGCTATTGACGGGGACTGACCTCATTCGCAGCTTTCGCTGCTCTGAGACGAAGTACGATGCATTCACGGGTGTTCTGGAACTCACACCGGAGTTGCCTCTGCCAACGCTTGAGCAGTTGATGGCCAGACAGGCAGCAGGGATACCGCTGACCAGGCCACGACGATATCCTGTTCCTCAAACCTGAGATGGACTTGAAGGGAATCAGAACATGAACCTTGGACCCGAGATCGGGCCGGGCGGAGGGGCGGGCGCCCGCTGGTGGCGGGAAGGCGGCAGACCGGCGGTCGTGAAGCTGCGGGACGACTTCGGCCTGGCGGCCGAGCTGGCGCGCGACCACCCGGAGATCCTGGTGATCGGGCGGGTACATGAGGGGCCGGAACTGGACCCGGTCAATGACTACAACGCGGGTAAATCACCGGAGCAGGCGGCGGAAGACTTCATCAGCCGCCAGCGGGCGAAATATGAACTCAATCCGGCAATCAAAGTCTGGGAGGGGCCGAATGAAACCGGGCTCGGCCACGGCGCAGCCACGGCTCCCGATGTGGTAAGCCGGATGGTCTGGTACGCCAGCTTCGAAATCTGGCGGCTCGTGCTGCTGAAGACGATGGGCCTGCGCGGAGTGGTGGGGAATTTCTCGACGGGCACACCGGACCTGGCGCTGTGGGCGCACTTCCGGCCCGCGCTGGCGTCGGCGGTGGCTCACGGCGGCTATCTCGGCGTCCACGAATACGGTGGGGCTTTCCTCTGGCACGATGCTGGCTCAAACATACTGCGCTATCGGAACGTGCCGGAGATTGCACAGAGCGGAGTCAAGCTAATTATCACCGAATGCGGCCTGGACCGGGTGCAGGGGCCGCCGGGCTACGTCACCGGCGCCTGGCGTGATCTGTGTCCGCAGTGGGAGCAACGGGGCGACGTGCTTCCGGGCGGGGACTGCGCCAGTTTCTACGCCGCTCAACTGAGGTGGTATGAGGCGGAGCTGCGCCGGGACGGAGCGATGGGCTGCGTGTTCACCTGCGATCCAGCCTGGCCGCAATATCGGATTGATAACTCGGCGGTGCTGGATGAGCTGATCCAATACGGACGAACGCAGCCGGAGCCACAGCCGCCACAGCCGCCCGAGCCTGAGCCGGAACCCGAACCGGAGGAACCCATGACTCTTCTGAATGACATCGTGATCGTTACACTCAAGCGGAAACTGACACGTCGGGACGCAAAAGGGAACTCTCTGGAAACTCTTGAGCCAGGCGAATCCCGTAAAGTATACGTGCGACCGATCAATTTCCGCTGGCAGTTCGGAGATCGGCGGCTCATTATCGTGGATTCGAACGTCGAAAGCCTGTGGGCCGGGACGGAGGCCGAGCCGTCCGTGGAGTACCTGTGAAGTGAATTTCAGCGAACTTTTGCCACTATTCGCCCAGGTGCCTCTGGTGGGCATATTCGTCTGGTTCGTGCTGGAGCGCGATAAGCGCGAATCCGAGGCGCGGCAACACCGGGATGAGCAGTGGCGCGGTTTCCTGACCGAGCAGCGTCAGAGCACCAATATGGCGTTGCAATCGCTGGCCGACAGCCTGGAGCGAGTGGAGGAGAAGCAGGTCGCCGGATTGGGCGAACTGGCAAAGCAGATCGCCGGGCTGACCAGCATTATCGTGGCGCACGATACGCGGGCCCAGGAGTTCATCGCCCGCGAACGCAAGGGAGAACGATAGAAGTTGAATTGAAAGGAGATAACTATGAAAAAGCTCAAAGGACTCCTGGCAAGCCGCAAGTTCTGGGCCGCCGTGGTCGGGGTGGCCGTCACCACGGTCAAGGCCTACCGCCCGGACGACTTCCCGCTGACCGAAGATCAGCTCACCAGTGTCGTGGCGTTGCTGGCGGCCTATATCGTCGGCACGGCTGTAGAAGATCACGGCAAAGCTGCCGCAGGCTGATATGCGCCTGTGACCGATGCTGCTGGCGTTTGCCGGCGGCGTTGTGTGCGGCTCTGCTACGCCTGGCTGACTATCCCGTAACATGCGGCCCCTGCCGCCCCTCCGCTGCTACTCCTCCTGGCAGCATCGGCGGGGGCCGCTCCTTCATTATAAGTAAGTCTATCAGGTCTGCGATATAGCCGGACGGAGCGTGCCGCCGGATCGAGCGGGCGGCGCTTACTCACCAGATGGTAGAGCGGGCAAATTCAAGATCTGTGACAAATCCAGTGCCAGTTCTGGCGTGGCGACTTGAGAAGCAGTACGACCATCAGGCAACAGCAACGCCGAAAAGAATGCTATGCGCCCGCCACGCACCCGTGCATCCATACAGGCCGCCTTGACATGGTGATATAACATTGTCGCGGCCTGTCGGCGGGCCGCTTTCAAACTATCCCTTGAGCCAGAACGGGTTGGCAGTACAGGCCAGATGATCTTGAAGCGGTCCCCCTGCAACTCAAAACCAATCATATAGGCCTCCCGTCCGGTTGTGGCATCCATGCCCTCAGCGATAGCCAGCACTTTTCCCCCGGCATCGCCAATCTCATGGCGTGCCTTTTCGAGCCAGTCGCCCGGTGCTGATCCGCCAGTCTTCCAGTAATTAATCCTTTCCGCATAAGGCAACTTCATTGTTTCCTCCTGTCTTGAAAAAGCCCGGCCAGTTCGTCTACCCGGTCCGGCCTCATGTGGCGCATTATAGACCGGAACGCTGACTGCGGATCGTCCAGAGCGATTGCCAGTCGGCGGCGGGGCCTGTGGCCGCTGGCGCGCGGGCAGGACTTGCGGATATGCACCTGCTGGCAGTGGGGACAGGCGGGGACGGCCACGAGCGCGGGCAGGCCGAGCCGTTCCCGGATGTGTTTCGCCTTCGGGTTGTAGCCAGAAGCCACGCGGCAGACGGTCCCGACCGATAGTCCGTTTTTCAGCGCCACGGCTTCCCACCTTCCCAGGATAGCCCGCTCCTGTTTCAAGCGCTCCTGAACGCTCTCCAGGATTTGGAGGGGCATCTTTGCGGTCATTCATCACTCCTGGAAAACTCGCCAAAATTGTCTTATTCCTTTCATGATCTCTGTTGCCATTCCCGAAAAATGTTTTCGCAAGATCGGCGTATCGCCTCTGCTGGCGCGTCTGTCTGCCACTTCGCCAGGGCTTTCCAGTAGCGATCATTGGTTCCACGGTTCGTACCCGGCACCCAGTAGCGACAATGGCGCGTCGCCATACGGCAGGCCATATTTCCATCGGCGCTGATAACGTCTGTTATTCCCCGCAGGTAAAACCAGACATTCATCTGCGCCTGCGGCGAGCCGCCAAGAAGATGAACGGGTCGGCCCGCAAACTCCCACAGTGGCACTGATGTGCCGCCGTAGCGGGTCGGCACACTGTAGGCCAGTACAACATCGCGCCCGCCAACATGACGGGGTATCCGGGGGATGCCGCCGATCACCTTCGGAATAATCAGGACGTATTCCACAAACTGCCCGGCCTCTTCGCCCCAGTTCAATACTTCGGACAATTGATCCTTCCGTTCCCAGTCTAATACTGTAGCCATAAATGGCCTGTGTTGTGCCAGAGCCGCCATGTATGCTGAGCGGTCTGGCTTCTTCCAATCCTGGTCTGCGAAGTAGAGCGGGCCATAGACCACATCCGGTAGCCTCACGCCGAGTTTGAACCCGGCCTGTAATGCAATCTCCGCAAACTGCTTATTGTCAGCGCCGCAGTAGATCAGAGTCGGAGCCGCCATACGTTTAACTGCTTTCCGGTTCGGGTTGTCACTTGCTCTTCCAGCACGAAGCCCCGTCGGGCATACCAGGCATTTGCTTCCAGATCGGCAGGACATTTCGCTAACAGGCTGATTGCTCCCGGCGTCTGTCTCAATCGGACCAGCATCTCGCTTCCAGCACCGCGACGGGTAGATATGATTTCGCGGATTGTCAACTGGCCGTCACGTCTCAGATGCCAGTGACAGAATCCGCCGTCAATCAAGAGTAATTCGCCCCGCCGTGCGCTTTCGTAGAGAGCGTCAAAGATCATCCTGTGCTACTCCCCGCCCCGTCCCCCGCGCCCGCCCGCCTGCTCAAGGTTGCTCACCCCGAAACCGGCTCAGGCGGCATTCCGCTGCCCGGCCCTGTTATTGACCGTATGAATTTGCGTACAGGCGGATATAAACATTCCATTCGGGGTGCTCGTCGTCCTCATCTCTCTCGCAAGCGTCACAAAGGTAGCCCTCGTTTGCTGGCAGATCCTCTGCATTCCCAACCAGTTCTGACGGTACTTCAACGAACTCTCCGCAACTGATACAGCGTATTCCCATCGCTCACTCCTTCTCACATATCGCCCGCCTGCTCAAGGCTGCTCAGCCCGAAACCGGCTCATACGGCATCTGCGGAATAATCCTGTAAAGAGGCGGCGCAAATCCAGGCCTGTACCGTCTCTCCAGGAACCCTTTCACCTTCAGGGTGTCGCAAACAAACTCCTGCCTTTTGATGATGTATGGCAGTTCATACGGCTCAAACCATTCAACAGCGTTGGCAGCACAATACTTACGGATTTCTTCCAGCGTCCATCTCTGGTACTTTGTCAGCAGATCAGTCATTGCTCACCCCGCCCCGTCCCCCGCGCCCGGCGGCCTGCTGGCCGCTGCCCTTTTTCTTCCGTCTGTGAGTAAGGCTACAACTCCAGGCTTTCTCTCAACTCGTTGATAAGCCGGATTGCATCACGGATTTCTTCGGTGCGCGCTCTCAGGTTTTCGGCCAGCGGAGCCATTGGCGGCATTTTCTCCGCATCCTTAGATACTATGTTAAGTTGGGATGGCCCCAGGACCGGGATCAGGCGGGCCGACAACTCCGCAATGGCTTTGAACAACTCCTGAATAGCACTTTCTAGCGCGGCGCTTTCCGCCACTATCTGGGGCGGTGGGCCAGGGTGATCCGCTTCCTGTGCGTACATTTCCCGTGTAAGATTTGCCGTTCTAGAGTTCATTGTCTTATTCCTTTCTTGAATTCGCCCGCCTGCTCAAGGTTGCTCACCCTGCCCCACCCCGTCCCCCGCGCCCGGCGACCTGCTGGCCGGAGCCCTTTTGCGTTGCTTACCGTGCCCGTTCGCCGCCTGGTTACTCCAGCCGTCCAGTTGCGCCAGGATGCGCCGTGTTGTCTCCGCGAGCGCGTCCCATCCGCGGTAGCGGGCGCGGCCTGCGGCGATCTGCGCGGCGGTCAGGGGGGCGAGCTTCACACAAACATCTCCCGCTGTATCGCCGCCGTCCGTCTACGGGCATGATCTGTCAGGTATTCCATACTCAGGTCCAGGCCGATCCCGACGCGGCCCAGTTGTTCGGCTACCATGACGGTTGTTCCACTGCCGCAGAAGGGGTCAAGCACAATACAGTGCCCGGTGTCATCAGAATGGGAACATGTGGGCTGCCAGCCGATAGTTTCAGGCGGTTTGTAATTCGCATAAAAGTTCTTTCCCTTTGAGACATTCGATTCAATGCGCTGGCCGCGCTCTAAGTCATTCTTGTGGTTATGCCATGATTTTCCTTCTACTCTATCAGTTACCCGCTCCCACGGCGCACCGCAAACCCCGCACGCCTTCGGGCTGGTCCCGGCCAGAATGCAGCGGCGGGGAATGGCAGAGGGGAAAGTGGCGTAGTGAGACTCTGAATAGGGAAATGTTGCAATAGTCCAAACACTTCGCATATTGCGACCCGTCCACTCATTTGCCATACCGGGGATCATGGTAACAGGAATATTACTGTTATTATCGAAACTCTGATGATGGGTATATATGCCTTTGCCACGAAATGCTCGTCTGTTACCTGCAGATGTGGGACTGTTGAGCTCCTTTACCGCCTCCGCATCCCAGAAGTAATGCGCTGATTTTGTCAACAGCCAGATATGCTCATGGTCCGTAGTCGGTCGGTCTGTCACCGACTCTGGCATGGCGTTCGGCTTGTGCCAGATAATTCGACTCCGTACCCACCAGCCCTGCTCCTGGGCCGCCAGCGCCACACGCTCCGGGATGAGCATGAGGTCCTTGGGTCTCAGGCCATCTGACCGTTTTCTCTGTTGCCTTTTCAAGGTTCTGTGTTTTTTCTGTCCAACAACAAGATGAGTGCTGGATACCTTGTCATGGCGTCCAATTTCTCCACTCGCATAACTATCGCCGATGTTAAAAAACATTACCCCATCCGGCCTCAGCACCCGCCAGCACTCGGCCAGCACTGCCAGCGTCTTTGCGATGTACGCCTGCAAGGTTAGCTCAAGCCCCATCTGGCCGGGGATGCCGTAGTCTCTCAGGCCAAAGTAAGGTGGCGATGTAACAATTACCTGTACGCTGTTTTCAGGCAGCGGGATATGCACTGCATCCGCCCGTGCCAGGCCGGTCACTCTGCCACCCCGATCAAAAAGTGGCCGGTCTGCACCGTCCGGCTCTCGCGGATCTGCACCCCGCCCACGGTCTGCGGGTGCTGGCCGTCGGGGTGGATATAGCAGGTATCAGGCGCGTGGCCGTATTTCTCGCTGTAATGCTTCACGGCGACGGCCAGCCGCTGCTCGAAGGGCTGCTTCCGGTCAGGCGAAAACCATAGCATTCCAATGTTCATTCGGACCTGCTCAAAAGGTCGCGGGCGCGGCGGGTGGTATCGATTTCTCGCTCATGCGCCAGCCACCATGCAAGATCATTTTTCTCTACTGTGGCTGTAACTTTTGCCGTGTGGATTTCTACATATTCCCGCAGCGCCGCCTCTGTGCGGCTGAGTTGGCCCCGCAATACATTTGCGTGGAAGACAGCCGCGTCAAGGTCTGCGTGGGTCGGAGCATCCGCAAGCAATCCCCGGCACTCTTCCAGTTCCAGCCGTAACCGCTCCGCCGCCGCCAGCTCGCCGGGGTCGGGGCGTGTCAGGCGCTCGGGGCGCGGCGGGTACTGCGGGTAGGGCTGGCCGAATTCATCATATTCGTAGAGCGGCATGGGTAGTGACTCCTTTCGGCGGTAAGGCTCGGGGATATACCAGTCAGCGGTCATTCGTCTCTCTCTTCGCGCCTGCTGATCTGCGCCGACCGCCAGCAGTCGTCAGTCATCAGTCTTCAGTCTTCAGTCTGTAGTCTGCCGACTGCCGTCTGATTCAACTGGCGGCCTCCTCTTTCACGTGTGGAAGGTCACTGCATTCCAGGTAGCCGCCTCTGCCCTGACATTCCTGACAGGTCTCAAGCATTTCGCCGGGCAGATATGGATAATAGATCGGGTCTTCATCGGCAAGGTCAAAGGAGCCTTCGCCGTGACAGTGCCAGCAACTCACCCATTCCAGATGTGCCCCGCAGATCAGGCAGATTTCATGGTCGCTCATTTCGTCCTCATGGTCGCTCATGCCGCATCCCCTGCGGCGGCCCGCTCCCGACCGCCGGGGCGACCGCTGGCGCCGTTCGGGGCGGGGGCGTCCGGCCACAGGGGGGCGGCGAGCAAGCGGAACATCTCTTCCCGTACCATCCGGTATTCCACATGGATCATGGCAGCCGCACAGCGGTCCCGTGCCGCCTGTACGCTGTCACCCGTGCCGCCGTCAAGCGCAAACGCAATCCGCTCCAGACGATGGGCCGATACTTCCTGCAACACCGCCAGCGCATAGCGCCGGACAATTCCGCCGACTCCTGTAGCCAGCAGTTCCCTGGCCATGCTCTCGGCGGCCAGCTCATCTTCCATCGTGTCCATTGCGCGGCTCCCATCCCATCCACTGCGGCATGAATACAAACTTCGCCACGCGGTTCCTTGCCCCGTTGCGGTCCTTGCGGACAATCACTTCCGCCGTATGATCGGCGCTCGCCCCGTTGTAGTAGCCCTCGCGGTACAGTGCCAGAACAATGTCGGCATTCTCCTCAATCTCCCCGCTGTCCCTGAGATCAGCAAGGTCCGGCCTCTTCTCGTGGCTCCTCTCCACACCGCGATTCAATTGCGCAGCACAGATGACCCGCGTCCCGAGGCGCTTTGCCAGTTGCTTCATGCCCCAGGAAATATGTCCCTGACGTTTATTCTCAGTCTCGCCGGCATCCGCAAAGAAGCGCAGATGATCGGCAATCACCAGGTCGAGTCCGCCACGCTCGCGTTTCACGCGGGCGCACAGGTCGTACATCTGGTCCGTGGTCTGCGGCGTGCTCCCGTCAACTGAAAGCGTGTTTCGATACACGATCAGATGAGCCTCCTCTTGCAGCCGTCTGTGCTCGTCGGGCATGAGCTTCTTCTGGCGGTAAGCAAACCACGAGACACGCGCCCGCCGACAGGCCGCGCGGATGGCCCACTGCTCCGTCGTCATCTCCTTGGTAAACACGGCCACGACCCCGCCGGCCTCCGATACCAGATCGGAAATCTGGACCAGCAGGGCGGTCTTGCCCATACCCGGCCTGCCCATGACAACCGCCAGCGTCCCGGCTTCCAGCCCTCCGCCCAGACAATCATCCAGCAGGGCAAGTCCGGTCGGGAGGATATAGCCGGTCGCATTGTCAGGGTTTTCCAGAATAGCCAGGACCCGATCAGCAATGCTGGAGATCGGCACAAGCGTACCGTCGGTCGTGTTGCGCAAGAGATCGGGCGCACCGTTCAAGAGGCCGCGAATATGGGCCTCGTCCCCGGCGTGAGCGGCCTTTATCAGGTCATCGGCCAGCCCCGAGGCCCGGCGTAGCGCCGTGAGCCGGACCAGTTCCCCGGCAAGATAACCGGCGTGAGTAGCCAGCATCGGCGGCGGGTCCAGGGGGTGGAAGAAATCGTGATATCTTGCCGCGTCCACCACTGCCCCGCCCCGGATGGTTTCCGCGATCTCGGACCATGCCCGGCGCGCGGGCGCGTTTCCGAAATGCGCGGGGGTCAACGACTGGACTTCCGGCCACATGATATGCGGCTCCAGCGCCAGCAGGGTGATCAGGTCGGCCTCTATGTCGGGATCGTAGAATTTCCCCTGCACCGGCCCGCGCCCGTTTCGCTTGAAGGTTATGTTATTCATAGACTTCCTCCGGGATGAACTCATCCTGAGATACAAATGCCTGCGGCCAGTTCTCGCGTATCTGTGCGAGTGTTGGAGACTGACCCTTCTGGCCGCGCCAGTCGCTCTGTCGCCACCACTGAGCAAAGCGATGCACATCTTCTGCCCTTGCCTGATAGTTCACGGCCATGTGTTCTATAAAAGCGCGGGCGGTCTTTGTGTCCCAGTTCGGGCGAATATGGAAGTCCGACTCGATAGCTCCAGTAAAGCCATTGTGCCTTGCAATACCTGAGGCCAGTGCCACTGCTATTCTCTTTTTGTATTGCCCGGCAGTCAGGGAGTCGGGCGCGGATGCGCCCTCTTCCTCTGAGAATACTTCCACTGAGAATACTTCCTGTGCGGTTTTTTGCGCTTCTAGAACTGTTGTTTTTTGAGTTTCTTGAAACGCAAATTCTGCGTTTCTGGATTTCTTGCCTGGAAGCCTTACCTTTGGTTTCCCGATCTGAGTTCCGGGCAGGGTATAAACGTTAGTCCTACCCTGCCCGCGTCGTTCACGGAGAACCAGTTTTACATCACATAACTCATTGATGTATCCGCGCGCCGTATTCGGACTGCATCCAATAGCAGTAGCCAGCGTCTGCATTCCGGGAAAACAGCCCCCGGAATTCCAGGCATAGGAGAGGAGAGTTCCATAGGCGCATTTCGCGCCCGGCGAGATGTCTTTACGCCGCAATACGTGAGTGGGTACGACTGTAGCTCCTTCTGACCAGATTCCGTGTCCTTCCAGTTTCACTTCCCCGCTCATTCTTCATTTCCTTTCCGCCTCCTGTTGATCCCCCGGTTAAAGTAAAACAGCCGTTACCGAAACGCGATTGCTTGTCGGACACCTGCTACGGAGGTCCGGTCGCTCGCGCCTGATAACGGCTGCTTTACCGACAAACAAAAACGACCGCTCCCTCCGTAGCACTGACATTATAAATCTATTTTCCCCCGGCGTCAACCCGCTGCCCCGCTTCCGGCGCGGCGGCATCCACCGGCCCCCGCCCGTTCCGCGCCTGCCACACAAACCGCGCCGCTTTGCAAAATCCAAAATCGGGGGCGTGGAAAAAAAGGATCAACGCTTCCGCCTTCTGCGCGTCCGTCAGCCCATGCCTGCCGATCATCCGTTTGAGGACGGCATACTGCCGGTAATAATCAGTCATGGCTGCCGTTCTTTACTGCGGCGAGGCGCGCCAGCCAGCGCATGATCTCGCCCAGCCCCACGAGCGTCCGGTGGCGGGTATCCAGCACCGGACCGGGCAGGCCGTCCAGTATGTCGCCGGTCTGGACCTGGTGTACCGGCAGCCCGGCGCGGCGCGCGAGGGCCAGCGCCCGCCGCGAGTCTTCGCTGTCGGTCAGGTACAATTGCGATACTCCGGCCGGTTTCCGGGTCACATTCCAGTCCTTCGGGTCACTCGCATCCGGCTGCGGGCCCGGGCGCGGGCGGGTCAGGCTGTAGAGGCGGGATTTGCTCATTTCGGCCAGTGCTTCCGGTCGGGCTCACTCAGGAACCGCCTGATCTGCGGCGCGATACGCTGCTCGTACAGGCGCCGCTTCAGACACCGCCCCAAAGCGGCGAGGGCAAAGGCAGATAGGACAATAGTGAGTTCGATCATGTCACTTCTGGTTGCAGTTCCGCGCGCGCCTGCTCGACCAGCGCCACACACTCGGGGAAGGCCCGGCCCACGAAGGCCGGAATGTCCTCCAGCACGTCGCCATAGTCCTCGCGCAGTTCCCGCTCACTGATCTGCGCGTTGTACAACAGGCCCACGGCGACCGCCAGGCCCGGCGCAGCGTCATTGAGTTGACGGATTCGCTCGAGGTCTGCCCGGTTGAACAGGTCGAAGAGCGTCTGGACCGGGTCGAGTTCATTGCGCCCGGTCAACACAAGAAATATGCAGTTATAGAATGAGCCGGCCGGATAGCCCTGCTTGCCGTCGCTCAATAACCATCTGACATTGTTGACATCCATGTAATTCCTCCATTCTTCAGTCGTCAGTTCCAATTCCCCCCGGCGCCCCTGTCCCGCCGTATCGGCGGGGCAGGGGTCGTGTCCCCTTAGTGCGGGAATGCCCAGCAGTGCGGGCACTGTGTGGTATGCCGCACCCCGGCGGAAGGTCGAGCCCGGTCTCTCAGTCAGGAACATTCCACATTGAAAGCGCGCGGAACGATACGGCATTCTGCGCCCGGCCTGATGCAGCGCGTATAGTCGGGAACGTCAAGGAATAGCGTCACGGGAACTGCGCTCACCAGAAAATCAAGGCTGATCCATCCGCTCATTGACGACTCGCTCCACAGATGGATGGAGCGGCTCACGGGCTTCTTGCCGCTTGCCTGGCGCACTTTCCGGTATGCCCACATTCCGGGGGTCTGCGGATGAAGGTGCACAGTGTCTCCATTGCTCCGATACGAGAATTCGCCATCACCGAGAACGGCGTGAATGGCGCGGATTGCTACTGCGGATTTTTGTGCTTCCTGCTGCACGCTGGCGATTGCTTCATCTGCTGTCATTCGTATTCTCCTTCCACTTGTGCATCATGTAATTCCTATCACTCCCCCCGGCTCCCCCGCCCCGCCGTCAAGCCGGTACTGGCAGGGGCTCCCCCGGCATATATGCTGGTGGTCGCGGACGGGCGCAGGGGTCGTGGGCCGCACCCCGGTATCAGGCGCTCTGGAAGCTGGCAGAACAAAAGCTCTCGCCCTGCTTGTGCGAGAGCCATGATCCATCATCGTTGGCGCGTCGTTTCAGAGTCTTGCCCGCATGTTGCGGGCAGGCGATCTCGTTGGGCTCAGAGGCGTCACCCCGGATCAACAGCGTCATTTTGCCTCTGGAGATTTCCAGTGCCCCATTTTTCATCTTCCACTCGTATGGGCCGGAAGAAGAGGCAGGCGCATTGCCATTACTGCCCGCCTGCGCCGGCGCTGTCTGCGCCGGTTGCTGGCCGACCGGTTTGGGCTGGATTTTCAGATCTTCCATCTTACCCATGAGCGCCCGGAAGCGGGTCAGCAGTCTGTCATCATCGCTATCCCTGAGCGTATATTGCAGGTTGTAGCCCTTCGCGGTAACAGCATAGAAGTTCATGCTGGCCGGAGCTTCGGGCAGTGAATTTGCCAGGCTTGCGCGGGCGCTTTCGAGTGCTGCTGCCAGATCCTCATTCTTCTGGTAGAGATCCTCCATTGCCGACTTCAGCGCGCCCACCTGCGGGTCTTCCGGCTCCGCCAGTGACGGCGGCTCCGGTTGCGGTAGCCTGTTCTGTCGTGCCTGTTGTGCTGTTGCTGTTGCCATGATCTATTCTCCTTATGCCCCGCCGTTTCAGGGCCGGGGCACTAAATGGTGGCTACTTATTCTTGAACTTCGTTCGCCGGGATCTCCGGCAGGGTCCAGTACGTCGCGCTGATGCTTCCGCGCCGGAATCTGGACCGGCTGGCCGCCCGACGCCGCTTTGCCATGAGGCGCTTGTGGATATGAACGCCGCACTTGCAGAAGCGGATGGGCCTGCCAGTCTTCGGGCAGAGCTTCTTCGGATTGGCGGTCATTCAGCACCGCCTTCCCCGGCAGGTGCATCCGGGACTATAGCCGCCGGGGGCAGCAGGGCGGCGAGGGCAGCCAGGACTTTGCGGTTGACCGCCCAGTGGGGTGGAGGATCCGCAGCCAGCACCGCGCGGGCGGCGGCGCGCAACTCATCAATGGTATCGCCGCAGATTTCGTTCGTTGCATTGGCGTCAGCCAGGGCATTCTTGAGCCGCTCAATTTCGTCTTGCAGCCGCTCAACGGTTGCTATCAGCCGCTCAATGCTCCTCGTGGAACTGAGATCATTCGGTTGGTTTCTCATGGGGTGTCACCTTTCTTGTGTGGTATAGTTTGCTGTCCGGCTGGTAGTCACCTTCCAGCCGTGCCCGCCGGGCAGCACCGGCGGGTCTTTTTTTATCCTATGGTTCTGGCGCTGGCAGCTTCATGGCTGCCTTCTCCAGCCGCGCCAGGATGGATTGCAACATCTGTGCTAGGTCTTCCATGCGCTCCAGACTCCGCAGTCTCTCGCGCTGGAGGCGCTCCTGATGCCAGGCGCTGGCGCCCAGCCCGCCCAGTGCGCCCGATACGACTCCGATTGCGGCTACCCATATGAATACGAGTTCCATGCGTCCCGTCTCCAGTCACACCCGGCGTAGAAATTGGTGTATGATAGAAGAGAACGGGGGACATTGGAAAATACTTATTCATGACCGTTCGCCGTGGGAAATAAGTACCGGTACAGGGCAGCATTGATGCGGGACTGGCGATCTGGATTGTCAGGGTAGGAATGGGGCAGGCGGATAATAGTCTTGTGTCCCAGCCCACCACCGCGAATGATGCGTTGCAGGGATGGAGCCGCGATGCCGATACGCCGAGCCGTGGGTCGGAGTCCGTCCGTTTGCACACTTTCGGAGAGGACTTCCTGAATCGTCAGTTTGCCGTCCATTACTGCCCTATTGTAAGCTAAAGCTGGCAAGAAGTCAAGTATTTTACAAATCTTTAAGGTTTCTAACCCATTTGCTACAGGAGGAGCACATGAGCGAGAACAGCCTGGGACGGGCGATTACCTACTTCCGCAAGCGCCGCGACTGGTCCACCCGCAGGCTTGCGGCAAAGGTGCGCGATCTGGCTGCCCGGCGCGGCATCCCGATCAAGCTATCCAACCAGCACTTGAGCGATGTAGAGGGCGGTCGGAAAGGCCTGGGGTCCGAGCGGCTGGCCCTGGTCGCCGCCGTGCTGGGGGTGACGGCAGACGATTTGCTCAACTGGCGCCCGGTGGATCAGCCCGCCGAGCGGATAGACGAGCTGGTCCCCCGGCTCCAGCGCCTGGTGCGTGAGCTGGAACAGGAGAACGAACATACGCTGGCGCTGATCGAGCAGGAGCTTGACCTGTTGCGGTCTGTGCGCCGGCCGGAGGGTAATCATCAGCTAGCCTTTCCGCAACCGGCTCTGGCAAGGATACTGCCGGGACTGTAGGCGCGGGGCAGGGGGATCAGGCCAGGCCAGCGGGGATACCGTTGGCGCTGGCTTTGTTCCGCTCATAAGCAGTCTGTTGCTCGGGTGGCAAGTGTTCAAAGTAACCGCCATAGCGACTCTCTCTATGGCTCCCACTGCCCCGACGCCAGAGCCAGTATTTACCCCGGTTGGTCACTTCCACCCGCCAGCCTGCGGCAATCATTTGTTCAAAGTCCGCAGGATCATACCCGGTTGACTCTTCGCTGATAATTCTGGTGAGGGCTTCCGCTTCCTCGGTATCCTGCTCCGAGATGGTTACTGGCATAGTGTGCCTCTGCCCGTCAAGCAGCTGGCATATCTGCTCGAATTGCTCCAGGTCTTCGGCCTCCAGTCGGAACCATTCACGCATGGCCTGCTTATTTCTGAATTTGTTATGCAAGGATTGTTCCACCGGGGCAGGATTATCAAACTGGTAGCAGGACTCTACGACTAGCTCATAAGGGTTCCCGGTCTGCAATGCGGCAAGGCGGGACTCGATGTGTCCTGCAATCCCGATTTTGAAAAAGTCGTTGCACCGAATCAGATATAAATAGCTGCTCATGCAAGAATCCCCTCACCCGGCGCGATTGCCAGTAATTCAGGCGTCGGGTTGCCAGGCAGGAAGTCCGGTTCCCCTTCGCCGTCAATGGCGATGTGCGCCTGCCCGATGACCAGCACGATCCCGGTCTCAACGTTCCCCGCCTCTATCGGGATCCCCGCCTGCTGGCAGTAGCTCACGGCGCTTTTCAGGATCTCCAGCGCCTCGGCTGGCCCGATTGCCGCTACTGGTACTTTGCGCTTTCGGCTTGCGCCGCCGTTTGTTTTGCTCATATTCTGCCTTCCTCTTTTCGGGCAGGATTGCGAACCTGCCGCCATAGCGACTCTTCCGATTCTTCCCTGAGCCTTTGCGCCATTGCCAGTAGTGGCCCCGATCGGTCACTTCCACTCGCCAGGACCGGCGCTGGATAACCGGCAGATCGGTTGCTGATTGTAAAACCCGGGCATGGCCTACCAGTAGTGGCAGGTTGCCCGTCACACGTTTGGGCCGGGCTTCTCACTGGCAAATACCTTCTTGCCATTACCGTTGGCACCCTGGCGCCTGCCCGTGATCTGACCGGCAATGTTCCGCGTGGTCGCTTGTGCGCCCTCGTGGATAATGTCATGAACTGCATCATCCCTGGCAGCGGTTTTCTGTTCCTTGACGTAGGCGTCAATCATGTCCGCCTCTGCCTCCGCCTCTGCCTGGCGTAGCTGATTGGATGGGTCCAGATTGAACATCATTCCCCATCCGATAATAGCCAGCATGGGCGTCGCCGGGGAGAGCATCTGCCACCAGTAGAGTCCGAAGTCCTGGCCTGTGCCCACGTTGTAAGCCAGAATGGAATTCAGGCCGAGCACGAGAATATCTGCCAACCAGAAAATCCACCCGCCCACAAGCTGGGGTCCGGGAGCGAACCACCAGTGCATAGCAACCGGAAGCGCCAGGGCAGACATGGCGGTCGTGATTGCGCCGATCATCGCCAGAACGCCCATAATCCCGGTTGGAAAGACATCCTGCATAAGCACAATGAACATGATGTCTCCGAAAATGACGCCACCAGCGTAAGCCAGTGCGCCGACAAGCATTGCCAGTCCTTTTAGTGCGGACATGTTGCGACTCATAGCCAGGATCCTTATGTGGTATAGTGTACGTAAGTGTACGTAAACTATAAACCAGATTTACCAGGCTGTCAAGTGCCCTGCGTCCCAACATATCCGTAAGTATCCGTATGTGTACGGACATTTTCATGATACACTATTCGCATGAGCAAAGACGGAAGACATCCGCCCAAAAAAGATAAGCGGATAGAAATACGGGTTGACCCCGATTTATATGACCGGGCAACTGAGCGGGCACACATCTTCGGCGGCCTGTCAGCCGTAATTCGAGCCATGCTCAAGATGTTTGCCAGTGGCGAGAATAACTTTGACCCTGAGGATCTGGCCGACGCCCACCGCCGCGCAAAAAAGGAACCCCGCAAGAAGTAAGTGCCACATCGGGGCGCTTCTCATTTCCGGCCGGGCCAGCAGCGGGGCAGGGGGCCGGGTGGCGCGGCAAACAAAACCCCGGCGCGTCCCGGTCCCCCTGGTCCCCAAAAGTGCGGGGATAGTATGCGGGGATGGTATAACTCCCCACAACCCCCTCTTGACAACCGCAAGCAATAGCATATAGAATGCCAGCAAGAGCGCGCGGCTCCGGTCGTGCGCTCTTTATATCCCGGCGGCTGCACGCGCGCAGTTGCCGGCTGCCATCTATGATCTATCTTTTATTCACCTCACTTATCCCGGCCGCCTTTACCTGTTCAACCCTGAGCACTTACTGGTCGGATGAGATTCGCCCCTACGCCTCTCTCATTGAGCGACACGCCTGCTACTGGCGTCTGCCCGCCGACTTCGCGGCCGCACACATGTGGGCCGAAAGCCGCGCCCGCTGGTGGGTGGTCGGAGAATCCGGGGAAATCGGTCTCTACCAGATCATGCCCGCCGACAACTTCACCCGCCCCGAGCTCTCTATCGCCGGGCGTCCCTCCGCGCTGGAGCTGTTCGATCCCGTCAACAACATCGCGTTCGCCGTGCACTACATGGCCGGCTGCCGCACCCGCACGCGACAATCCGGCGCCGAAAATCTCTATGATGCCGCCCGCTGTTTCAACCGGCCCGGCCTGGTGCTGGTGGATCCACAGGCCGGCCAGGCCTACTCGCAGAACATCATGGGCATGTACGCCCGGGCCCTCTGCGCCAGAGGCGCCGGATGCCAGCGCTCAACCACACCCAGATAAGGCTCTGCCAGCCGGGGCACCGATGAGTGAATTGATTGCACTCGAAGCCGAAGATGATCGCTCCAACGGAGTGGAGCGGGGGGCAGATTTCCCTCCGCAGCGCTGGCCGCAGTCGGCGGCGCTCATTCGACGCGAGTGCCCGGATATGTGCGCGGTGTTGCAGCTTATTCTCCTGAGCGAGTTTCCGGTCGGCATCCGGGAGTCCATGGCGTTTGCGCTGGACGTGCTGACCGAAGTGGTTCACGCGCTGCCGCCGGTGACGGATGGGCCGGGCAGCCCGAAGGTGGCGCATGTGACCGGGGAGTTACCGGCACGGTGGGGGGCAGGGCAGGGGTAAGATGGGTCTGGTTTTCATAAGTAATCTTAGCGCAATTACAGTTTTCAGCCCTTCTCTCGCTGTTTTCTGACGTTTTCAATGTCCGGTGGTGAAATGTTGCGTCATAAGAAATTGAATACCACGGCTGATGCTACCGTTACCAATGGCTTTCAATTGCCGCACTTCTTCGGGGAGCAGGCTGACGGAGGTCTTGATGCAGAGGCCCTGGCCCCGGCGCGGGCGACCACGCCTGCGCTTTGTGGGAGGCATCAGGGTCATTTGACGGCGATGACCTTATCAACATGGACATACTGCTGAAGCCCGCCGACGAAGATCATGTTGTCCCACATGCTGATTACGGTGTACCACTCACCGTAAACGGTCTTGATTTTCATTCCGGGCTTGAGGTCGCTGGTGTTCATTGTTTGTCTCCTGTTTCCTTTGCTGATTTCGTGATTATCTTACCACTAAAATACAGTGTTGTCAAGAGGCAGTTTCCAGCCTGAAAAGGCTGGTTTTCGAGCGATTTTTCAGGATGACTGCTAAAAACGGGCGAAAAGGCAGCAAACTCGCAGACTTCCGGCCTGCATCCGTAAATGCCAACCGCCATACTCAGCGCGGCCTGGGGATGTTAGACCGCTCCATGTCCGAAGATGGCTTCCTGTCCCCGATCACGGTAGCCGCAGACGGCGAAGCGATAGACGGCTCGGCAAGACTGGAAACGGCGGCCACCCGTTTCGATAAGCCGCCAATCATCATTGAAAGCGACGGCACTCAGCCGGTTATCCACATCCGCCGCGACATCCCCAACGCGCGGACGCCGCAGGCGAAGCGGCTGGCTATCAGCGCCAATCGCGTGGGTCAGGTAGATTTAGATTTCGATGCCGACGTGCTGGCCGGGCTTGTGGAAGAGATTGACCTATCACAGTTCTGGTTTCCCGACGAACTCTCCGGGCTGCTGGCCGGGACTGCCGGGTACGAACCGCCGGAAGATCCGGGAGCAGAGATAGACCGCGCTGAAAAACTACGGGAGAAGTGGCAGGTAGAGTCGGGGCAGTTGTGGGAGTTGGGGCAGCACCGACTCATTGTCGGCGATTGCACAGACCGGGCGGTTGTGGAGCGGCTGATGCAGGGCGAGAAGGCGGACGCGGTGGTCACTGACCCGCCGTATGGGACAAACACTGATACGGGCTGGCTTACCGCGCTGAACGTGAAGCGCGGTAAGCCAGCCAATAAAAGCGATAACAGACTGATGGGGGATGATGGAAGTCTGGACTTATCGTTCCTGTTTGAGTACGACAAATGGCTTGTATGGGGGTTCCCGTACATCTACAGTAACAAAGCCAATGGCTGGCTTGTCTGGGACAAGTGGCCCGGTGTTGATGGCGGTGGTCTGGGTAATCCCGTTGAAATGGCGCTTACTAACTTCTGGAGTGGTTTCAGATTGGCGCGCGTTATGTGGGCTGGTTATTATCGCGCTGAGGGAGAGAAGCGGGAACCACATCCGACACAAAAACCGCTGACGGTAATAGAACCATTTGTTCAAATGGTGGAGGGTATTGTCTACGATCCCTTCGCCGGCTCCGGCACAACCCTGATTGCCTGTGAACGTCTGGGCCGCAAGTGCCGGGCGGTGGAGATCAGCCCCGCCTACTGCGCCGTGACACTGGAACGCTGGCACGCCCTGACCGGCCAGCCGCCGCGCCGGGAGGAAGGGTGACAGCATGGCCCGCGAGACGCCGCGCCACCGGGAAGCCTTCGAGCAGTGGTATGCCGACCCGGATCGCAATGTTACTGCGATTGCGCGGCAGTATGGGGTAACAGATACGGCGGTTCATAAATGGCGTCAAAAGTTTGGCTGGGATGCGCGTGCAGCAGAGCGGGACCGGGAAGTGGAACGGCGCGCACGCAACGAATCTATCAGGCGCCAGGCCGATATGCTCAAGCGTCATGCTCAATCCGGGCGCGCGTTGCAGCAGCAGGGCCTGAAGCGAGTGCTACAGGGAATCGAATCTGACCAGGCCGCGATCCGGGCGGTCACAGAAGGGGTACGGGTAGAACGGCAGTCGGAAGGATTGCCGGAGTGGATTTTTGAAATCCTGAATGCCAGCAACGATGAGCTACAGCGTAAGTACGCCGACGCCATTGCAGAGGCAGATGGTGATACTGCGGGAGATGCAGGCCCGCAGATTGCCGCTTCCGACGCGGGTAACGGCTCTCAGGCAGCCTGATACCTGGCCCGCCAACCACCTGGCCGACCCCGAGACCGGGCAGCCCGTCCCGTTCCACCCCGGCCAGCAGCGAGCCCTGGACAGTCCGGCGCGCTTTGTATTCGTGCTGGCGGGAACGCAGGGCGGCAAGACCAGTTTTGGACCCTGGTGGCTGGCGCGTGAGATAGACCACCTGGGCGGGGGCGACTATCTGGCGGTCACGGCTACCTTTGACCTTTTCAAGCTGAAGATGCTCCCGGTCATGCGTCTGGTATTCGAGACGATCCTGAAACGGGGGCGCTACTGGGCCAGCAGTCGGGTGATGGAACTGGCCGATCCGCAAGGCCGCTTTCATGCTCAAACAGCCGATGATCCCATGTGGGGCCGGATCATCCTTCGCTCGGCCGAGAGCGGCGGCGGCCTGGAAAGCGCCACGGTCAAAGCGGCCTGGCTGGATGAGTGCGGGCAGGAATCGTTCGTCATCGGCACCTGGGAGGCGGTGCTCCGCCGTCTCTCACTCTCGCAGGGCCGGGTGCTGGGCACGACCACGCTCTATAACCACGGCTGGTTGAAGGCTCAGGTGTATGACCGCTGGGCTGCGAGAGAGAGTGACTATGAAGTTGTCCAGTTTGACAGCCACATCAATCCGCGCTTCCCTCAGGCAGAGTATGACCGCGCTGAGCGCGATATGCCTGGCTGGAAGTTTCACATGTTTTACCGGGGTGAGTACGATAGACCGCCCGGCATGATCTACGACTCATTCAACGAGTCGCGCTGTGTTATTGAGCCATTCGCCATCCCTGACAAGTGGCCGCGCTATGGCGGCCTGGACTTCGGCGGGGTGAACACCGCCGCGCTGTGCTTTGCGGAAAACCCGGCCAACAAACGATTGTATGCTTTTCAGGAATATCTGGAAGGCGGTAAGACCGCGGCCGGCCATTCGAAAGACCTGGCCCCATGGGACTGCGCGTTGTGGGTGGGTGGCTCACACTCGGAGGGCCAGTGGCGGCAGGAATTTCGGGCGGCGGGGCTGCCCGTAAACGAGCCGCCGATCAATGACGTGGAAGTAGGAATTGACCGGGTATATGGTTGCCATGCCCGGAATGAGATATTCGTGTTCAAGACCCTGACCCGTTATCTGGCCGAGAAGCGCACCTATAGCCGCGAGCCTGACACCGCCGGGCAGCCGACCGAAAAGATCAGGGACAAAAACAGCTTCCATATTCTGGATGCGGAGCGGTACATCATCAGCCAGCTCCGGGATACTACCCCGAAGCCGCAGGCAGGGGTCACATGGATCTGATCGAGCGCTTGCAGGGCTGGCTCTTTCAGGGATTGGTCAAGGCTTCCGGGTTGGCGGTCGCTCCGCCATGGGTTACAACCAGCTTTCAGGAACCGTCCTTCCGCTCACTGGTCACCGAGGGCTACCAGCAGAATGGCGCTGTATTCGGTTGTATCAGCGCATTGGCCTTTGGATTTCCAGAGCCACCTGTTGTCGTCGCCAACCTGAAAGATGAGGCTGTCCCTGAACATCCTCTGCGGCAATTGCTGAACAACCCCAATCCGCTCATGGGCGAGCCAGAACTCATGTACTACACGATCATCTACACGGCCATCGGCGGCAACGCCTACTGGCACAAGGTCCGCAGTGGCTCCCGCCGGGTGGTGCAACTCTGGCCTTATCACGCGGGGCACATCCTGCCCGTGCCAGGTGGGGCAAACTGGATCTCGCACTACACCTACGACCCTGGCACCGGTCAGAGAATCCTCGTTCCCCCGGAAGACATCGTACACTTCAAGTGGCCTGCGGTGGACGCCTACCAGCCGTGGATGGCAATGGCCCCATTGCGAGCCGTGGCACGGGACGTGGACAGCGACAATGAAATCATTCGCTATCTGTTTGCATTGCTGAAGAATGACGCTGTTCCGAGAACGGTATTGACATTGCCTGCTGGCGCAACCCTGGAACGCGCAGCACGCCGCCGACTGAAGCGGGACTGGAACCAGAAGTTCAGCGGCACGGGCCGGGGCAGCACGGCGGTCCTTGAGGGCGGGATGGACATCAAACGTGTCGGTCTGGACTTGAAGGAGCTTGAGTTTCAGGCATTGCACGATGTCCCGGAGCGCAGGATTTGTGCCGCATTCAAAGTTCCTCCGGTGGTTGCTGGACTTGGCGATGACCCTACATTCTCGAATAGCGAGGCAGCCTACACAAGGTTCACGCACAGCACACTCGCCATGCTGTGGCGGCTTGCCGCCGGAGAAATTCAGAGTGCACTGGGTTCGGACTTCGGCGGGAATATCCGGGTTCACCACGATCTGTCGAAGGTGCAGGCACTGGTAGAGGATCAGAATAAACTCTGGAACCGGGTGCATCAGGGTGTCTCCGGTCAATATGTCATGGTCAATGAGGGACGGGCGGCGCTCGGACTGCCTCCAGATGCCAGAGGCGATGTCTTCCTGCGAACACTGGCAGTTATCCCGGAGCCGGCGCAACCGGTCAAGGGGTTACAGCTCAAGCAGTCCCGTGCTGCCGTGCGGGTGGCTCAGACATTGCAGACGGTGCGGGGCACTACAGCCCGTAAGATGGAGAAGGAGCTTGACCGGTATTTCGACGCCCTGGCGGAACGGGTGGTCCGGCGCGCAAGCAAGAGTCTGGATGGGAACATACGCCATGCCCCCCTCTCGGCCTCCGGTGTGCTCGCGCTGGAGCGAAAGGTTCAGGCGGGCGATCTGCTGACCGACGGCGACAACCGGGAACTGTCGGCGCTCATCCGCAAGTTTCAGGCAGACATTATTTCCGCGAGCTGGGAGACATGGAACACTGCGCTGGGGGTCGTGGTGGACTTCACCCTGGACGATCCGACCGTCACGTCTATCCTTGCCACGAGCGGGCAACGGGTGCGGGACATTCAGGGGACGACTCTGGAGCACATTCGCTCTGCGTTGCAGCACGGCGCCGAGCAGGGCTGGTCCATTGATCAGATTGTTGATGGAGATGAGGACACGCCCGGCCTGCGTCACGTGGTGGAACAGACCTACCGTAACCGGGGACGGGCGATTGCGCGCACAGAACTGGGAACAGCGCAGCAACAGGCCGCTGTGATGCGCTACGGCGACGCCGGGATCAAGCACGTGCTGGTGCTGGACAACGGCCAGGAGGACCCGGATACGGAGTGTGCTGCCGCCAACGGTCAGACATGGACCCTTGCAAAGGCGGAAAGCAGCCCGCTGCAACATCCGAATTGCACGAGAGCTTTCGCCCCGGTGGTGGGTGAGTGATGATCGTCATTGGCAGGATCGCTCTGACGGGGGCATGGGATACCGCTCCGGCGCCGAACGGTTCCGTGGCCGTGCGTCTGGTCCCTTCCCATTTCGAGGGCCACGGCTGGGACCCCACTACCCGGGAAATGCTGCTGGCTCTTCAGGAGCAGGGCCTGGCCGGGAAAACTGTCCTTGACTTCGGGGCAGGCGTCGGCACGCTGGGCCTGGCAGCCCTGGCGCTTGGCGCGAAACATGCTGATGCGGTGGAAATCCATCCGCAGGCACAGGAAGTCATCCGCCAGAACCGCAAGGCCAACAATGTCAGCGGCTCGAAGCTGGAAGTTTTCCCGACTCTTCCAACGAACCGCAAGTATGACCTGATTCTGTGCAACCTGCTGAACAGTTCGTTGACCGATCAATACCTGCCGGACCTTGAAGAGCGATTGACAGCAGGCGGGCAGATCATCTTCACACGCCAGGGCGAAGCGCGCGGGCAGCGGGGCCGGGCACATACAGGCGACGTACACGGATCATGGTCGCTGGGGGTACTCCACAAATGATCCACACCAACCGCTGGACTCCAGACACCTGCCCCGGCGACCATTCCATGCACTGCCGCCTGATATGGCAGTGGGACGACGCCGAGAACCCGATTGTAGGAACACTCGTGGCGAGCGAGTTTATCTGTCCCGCTCATCAACTGATCGGCCTGCTACCGGGCCCGGCGCACTGGGATTGGAACATGGACGAGAACCGGCGCAAGAACATCACGCTGGTCATCGGGCAGGCGGAGCATGGACCATTGACGCCAGATGACTATTCGTGGTCTTACAGCGCGGCGCGGGTTTTGCTGACAGTTTCATTCGCCGGTCTCAACCCGCAACAGAAGGTCCGCATCCAGGCGGCCTGCGATCTTCAGTTTGGACCGGCAAGGGTACTGGTGCAGTAATGCAGAATGTGATGGTCATGGGCAATGCAGGCGCGCAGACCATCGGTCAGAATTTGACTCGTTACTTCGGTATTACGGGTGACGAGACGAATGCTTCCACGGAAGCGACCGTCCAGACCCGCCTGCGGGACAGCTTTACCTGGAGTCGTCTGCGAGCCTATATCTCTTCCAACACATTTGCAGCGGGAAACAACACAACGCTGGCCTTTCGCAAAAATGGCGTCACGTCTACCGCTGTGACGATTTCGATTGACGGAGGTGTGACGGGAGAGGTGGAAGACCTGACCGGCTCGGAAGGCCCGGTATCCGGCGATCTCATCAACTATGTCATTGTGACCCCCAACGTTGCCGGAGCCATTGGCGTCTCGTTTGTGGAGTCCCTGCTGGACGGTTCGGTAGGTATTTTCCAGGTGGATGCCGGGAGCAGGCTCACCGCTGCCGCCAGCACGACGTATTACTGCCCCCCCGATGGGGCGCTCATCGGCACTTCCTGGACCACCGAAGCCTGGGCGCAGATGGCGGCGCGTGAGACGGTCACGGTGGATCGCCTGCGGGGGTACCTGGCAAGTATTGGCACGGGCGGCAGCCTGACGATCCGCACGCGCATCGGCGGGGCGAATGGCAACCAGTCTATCGCCTGGACCGGCACGACTGGCGAGCAGGAGGACACGACCAACAGCGATGCGATGTCAAATGGCAACCTGTTCAACTATTCGATTGCCAATACCAACACCGCAGGTACTACCAGCCTGGCGCAGATTCAACTGCGCCACAACGGGACGCAGAGTTTCCTGGGCTGTGTCAACCTCGGTGCTGTGACTGTAGCCAGCGCACTGACCCGTGACTACCTGCCCGAAGGCGACCTGGAGGTGACCACCACCGAGGCCCAGGCTCAGGTAGATGCCAATGCCACGCGGGTTCTCAAGAACATGCGCGTTCATCTCTCGGCCAATTCCATTAACGGGTCGAGCACGTTCACGCTGCGCCAGGATGGGGTGGACACGGCGCTGGCGGTGACGTTTCCGGCTTCTACTGCCGGGACTCAGGAAGACCTGGTGGACAGCGTGACGTACACGGCCACGCAGGAGATGAGCACAAGGCTGGTCACGGGCGGCACGATGAATAGCATGACGCCGCGCATCATCCAGTACACGCAGGAGGATGAGGCAGTGGCGGCGGATGAGCTCATGGTCGGACGGCGTGCGATCTCGATGCCTTGAAAGGACGGCGTAGTTTATGGGATATTTGTTGAACGATAACCGGGAAAGTGGTGGCGCACTTCTGGAAGCCGACACAAAGGCCTGTCCACACTGTCAGGGGGTCATCGTGATGTCGGCCTGGCGCAGGAACGGGGGCTTTTGCTTCTCGTGTGATGCGCCAGTCTGCTTCCAATGTTTTGCGGCGATGCAACAGCATGGTTGTACTCCTTACCTGCGCCTGATCGAACTGGCGCTGGCCGGGAAGCCAGCAGTTACCTATGAGGATGTGGCGCGGCAGACGCGGTTTGTCGTGCCCCGTCCAGAGATCAAATTCTTCGACAATCTACAACAGGAAAGGAAATAGATCATGGCTTACATCTTTGGAACTTTCGCAGGGGCCGCTTCAGCGGAAAACTGGACGGTGGATGCGGATGCCGCCGGCGAGATCGGCTTCGTAGCCGAGGTGCACTGGGGTGGCGAGGTCACGACTTCCACGGCCATGCGAAGCCGGTGGACCCGCCCCACGACCGCCGGAGTGACGTTTGTTGCCATCGCCACGGAACTGGGCGATCCTTCACACACGGCGCGCCTGCGATTCGGGACCTTCACCACCGGGCCGACTCTGGCCGCATCACCCTCCGGCCTGTATCACACAAGCTGGAATGCCCACGGCGGTATCGGACGCTGGCTGGCGGGACCCGGTGAGGAGTGGTTCGTCATCAATGGTGTGGCGCAGGGCCAGGTATCCTGCACCAGTGATGTGGGCACGGCGACCAGCACTCACGGGATCGGCTGGCGCGAAGGCTGATATAAGACTGACAGCTTCATGTGGCTGACTATCTATTCTGGCAACGGCGCAGGCGGGCAAATGCCGCACCGTGGCACTGGAAATTCCCGCCTGCCCCACCGCCGGATGTTGTCGAAGTTGCCCCTGGAAGGGCGCTGCGCCCGGATCCGGGACGGGAGCGACGAGCGGGCTATACCGCTTATGATATTCCATTCCTGCCGGTTCCGCCGGAGATTGCTGCCGAGGAGCTGCCGCCCGGTCAGACCGTATGGGTTATTCCGCGTCGTGAGCTTCGCGCAGCCCGGAGTGCTTATGAGATCGTATTCCTGCCGGTTGGCCCGGATGCGCCGGCCGGAATGCCTGAGGAGCTTCAGCGTTCCCTTCTGGTCATCCCGCGCCGGGAGCGGCGGGCCAGTTATGAAGCCTATCACTTCGAGAACCCGTTTCCGGGCTCGGGCGACCTTCCGGTCGAGTTGCGGCGTTTTCTCAGCCTGTACCCGGACTATAGCCGCCGGCGCACGGCTTCGACCGCCTATGGCATCCCTGCGCTTCCGATCCCCTCGGAACTCCCCCTTCTTACCGAAGAACTCAGGCGCTCGCTGGAATCGAGAAGATGGGGGCACAGGCCACGCGCCGGTTATGAGGCGTATGCCATTTCTGCCATTCCCATCGGGCCGGATGCAGCGGCAGTAGCACCCCATGCCCTCACCCCGACAACGGCGACGATCCCGCGAGCGTGGGGGCTGGCGGTGCTGGATACGGATGGGTCCGCAACCGTAGAAATCACGGACCGTGGTAAACGGAAGTTGACACCGGAATGAGTGACGGTGGAGTCGCCGGGGTATGGGAGACAGGCATGGATGTACCCGGTACGGCTTTTGAACAGATGATGATCGTTTGCGGATGGGTAAAAGTGCCCGGCCAGATGGTCAACCCGGGCACTCTGAAAGAACCTGCCCTGCGCCAGAAGGCGCTGCTGATTGCCGTGCGCCGTGCGCTTTACATCGTGGGAGACGCCATCGGAGAATATCTGGGGCTTGCGCCGAGAGTAAAAGTAGAGTAGAGTAAGCCAGTCAGCAATTAACTCGCGCCCGGCCCGGCCCCTGCCCCGCCGCCAGCGCGCAGAGTCCGCCCGACACGGCCCGCTCTCCGGTATCCAATCCGGGGTGCGGGCTTTTTTGTTTTCTGTGAATGAGTGACTTCGGTTTTGCGATCAAGCAGAATGATCTGCTGCCCGTGCTGACCGCCACACTCAAGGACGCAGCGGGAGCGGCAGTGGACCTGACCGGGGCAACGGCTGTCTTCAGAATGGGACTGGTTGGAGCCGCCACATTGAAAGTGAACACTGCGGCAACCGTGGACCCGGACCAGGTGGCAAATAAAGGCAAGATCACATATAGCTGGGCCGGGACGGACACCGATACTGTGGGTATCTACGAGGGCGAGTTCACGGTCACATTCTCCGGTGGGAAGCAGCAGACGTTTCCCAACCCCAGGCATATCGTCATTCATATTGACAGGCGGAAATAATGCAACAGGAATTTAAATCTTCCCCCACTGAATTCAAATCAGAGGGAGACCAGGGGGAGTTTGAAGGGCACTTTTCAATTTTCGGAAACGTGGATGATGCGGGAGACATCTCGCATCCCGGAATGTTTATCAAGACGATCCGGGAGCGCGGGCGGCGGGTCAAGCTGTTCTATGCCCATGACTGGAACAAGCTGATCGGTCCTCCTCCGAAGACATTGCAGGAGGATACGGTCGGGCTGTTTGCTGCGGCCCGGCTCACGCTGGACTCCCTCTGGGGTAAGGAAGCATGGGTATTGATGAAGGACGGAGCGCTGACCGAAGGCAGCTTTGGTTACTCGGCGGTCAAGTATGACTACGATGAGAACGCCGTCCGGCATCTGCGGGAAGTCAAACTGTTTGAACTCAGTCCGGTCCCGCTCGGCGCCAATCCGTTGACAGAACTGCGGGCGATCAAGTCCATGCTGGATGGGAAGCTGCCTCCGGGCGCCACGCTATACGATGAATTGGCGAGTCGGCTGGCGCTGTTTTCCAAGGGGGCTATCCCACCGCATACGACGGCAAAAGCCGATGAGAACCTTGCCTGGGACGCGGGCGCGCAGGTGCGGGAGGCAGAGGGAGCCGCACAGCTCCGGCGCATGCACGCCTGGCTGGATGATGACGGCGATCTTGAGGCAAAGGGTAGCTACAAACTGCCGCATCATCTGGCAGGCGGGGCGGTCGTATTGCGGGGAGTGATGGCCGCTGGTGGCGTGATGATGGGAGCGAGCGGGGGTGGCTCATTCCCCTCTGGCGACGTGGCCGGTATCAAGCGGCATCTGGAAGGGCATTATCACCAGTTTGACCGCAAGGCGCCGTGGGAAGAGGAAGCAGAACTGGACGTCTATGTGGAAACGGTAGAAGCTGTGCTACATGAGCTCAAAGCCGGTCGTGTATTGAGCGCGGCCAGCGTTGGCAAGGTCAATGCGGTCCTTGCGGCGGTGCGCACCGCCCTGGCCGATCTGGAAGAACTGCTGGCATCCGCCGAGCCGGATACGCACTCGGCAATGCTGCATCGCAGAATGAGGGTCGCAAAGCTGGGGCTCTCGTTGAATACTCGTTGAAAGGAAGGTTACTATGACCGTTCAAAGTAAGAAGCTGCGTGAGGAGGCCAACAACCTGTGGACTCAGGCACATACCCTCCTCAAGGAGTTCGAAGGCAAATCCATCCCGGCTGAGAAGGCCACCGAGGTAGATACGCTGCTGGATCAGGTAGAAGCGAAGAAGGTAGAAGCCGACCGGCTGGACCGCATCGAAGGTCTGGAAAGTCACTTCAATGATCCGGTGAATCAACTGCCCGCTCCGACGGGTGACGGGGGGGATGACGATAGCCAGCCCGCTGGAATGGCAGGCTACTATCGAAAGGCATTCCCCACGAGCCGATACTGGAAAAAGCCAATCACCGCTGCGGATAAGGCATTCGGGCTCTATCTGCGGAGTGGCGAGAAGGCTTTGAAGCCGGATGAGCTGAAAGCGCTTTCCGCCGGAGACGATGCGGCCGGCGGGTTCCTGGTGGCGCCGACCCAGTTTGCCACCGGGCTGCTGAAGTTCGTGGATGACCGGGTGATCGTGCGTCAACTGGCGCACGTCGAAACGCTGGCGGCAGCGGAGAGCCTCGGCATCCTCTCCATTGACACCGACCTGTCCGACCACGACTGGACATCGGAGATCCTGACCGGCGCGGAGGACACGATCAAGCCATTCGGCCAGCGGGCGCTGACTCCGCATCCGCTCGCCAAGCGGATCAAGGTCTCGAACACCCTGCTGCGGAAGGCCACGAGGCCGGTGGAAGCTATCGTAATCGAGCGGCTGGGCTACAAGTATGCCGTCTCAACCGAGAAGGCGTACATGACCGGCGACGGCGCGCAGGAGCCGCTGGGCCTGTTCACGGCTTCGGCCAACGGGATTCCGGTAAGCCGGGACACCACGTACACCGACACCAACGATACGACCCGCTCCGACAGTATCATCGATGCCAAGTTCGCGCTGAAAGAGCAGTACCAGATGTCGCCCACGACACGCTGGATCGTCTCGCGGGAGTTTGTCAAGCGGGTGCGCAAGTTCAGAGATGCAAACGGGATGTTCCTGTGGAACCCCGGTCTGGCGCTGATGGGCGGCCAGCCGGCCACCATCGTGGACATCCCCTATGTGATGAGCGAGTTCGCGCCCAACACATTTACCACCGGGCTGTATATCGCCCTGCTCGGCGACCTGAACTTCTACTGGATCGTGGACAGCCTGGCGTTCCAGATCCAGACGCTGATCGAGTTGTATGCGGAGGCCAATCAGCGCGGCTATATCGGCCGCTATGAAGGCGATGGCGCGCCGGTGCTGGCGGAAGCCTTTACCCGGCTCAAGATGGCCTGAGTCCGGTGAAGAGAGTATTCAGATTGAAAGGAGTTTCCTATGGCTGTCTATGAGACCAGTCGCACGGTTCTAAATCGCGTTTCCAACGCGGTGGCGGTGGGTACGACAACAATCACCAGCGCGTCGGTGGACATGCAGGACTGGCAGGGCTGCCGGTTCATTGTCATCTGGGGCGCGATCACGGACGGCTCGCCGTCTATGAAAGTGCGCCAGGGGACCGTGACCGGCATGTCCGATGGCGCCGATCTGGCCGGGACGCTTGCGGCTCCGGCACTGACCGATGACAACAAGCTGACCATCGTGGATGTCTACCGACCGCAGGAGCGGTTCCTGGACTGCGTGGTCGCTCGCGGCGGAGCCACCGGCGCTGTCATTGACGCGATTATCGCGGAACAGTATGACCCGCGTGTCATGCCCGCCACGCAGGACGCCGATGTCGCGGTCGCCGAGAAGCACACTTCACCGGCCGAGGGGACAGCATAACGCGGTATGAGTCTGCTGGCTATTGCGGAAGTGCGCGCGCTGGTTCGCACGGCGCTGGATGATGTCCAGCTTCAGACGCTCATCGAGCGCGAGGAGACGGACATCATCCAGCGCTACGGCGCGCACTTTGTAAACGCGAGTACACCGATCACGGAGATCCTGCCCGGCGATAGAGAGCACCTGTTTCTCAGCCGGGAGATTGACTCGGTGACATCGGTGAAGGAGCGCATCGCAGTCACGGACGCGCAGGCAACGCTGGCGGCCACGGCCTACTACGTGCGCAAAGGGGAAGGCGCTCTACAACGCGTGCCACTCGGGACGTTCTGGGGCGCGGAAGTGGAAGTCAGCTACGTACCGCAGGATGACAATCCCCGTCGCAAACAGGTGCTTCTGGAACTGGTGCGGCTGGCTCTGGAGCGCACCGCGATGAAGTCGGAAGCAATCGCCGGTGAGTACAGTTACAACGCGCCGGATTGGGATGCGGAGCGGGCGCGATTGATTCGCTCGCTCGGATTCACGGAGGTCTGATATGGCTATTCTGACCGTTCAAGAGATCGTTCGCGCTGGAGTGATCCCGACGTACAACGCGGCGGCGGGCGGCGGGGACAGTTTTCCGAATGATAGCCGGATACTGCTGCATTTCAAGAACACCAATGCGGCGGCCCGCAATGTGACGGTTGCCACCCAGATCACGGTGGACGGCAAGGCGGTTGCGGACGATGTGCTCAACGTCCCGGCGACGACCGGAGACAAGATGATCGGACCGTTCCCTTCCAGTCTCTACAACGACGTCAATGGTCGGGTGCAGTTGACCTACGATGCCACAGCCGGTCTCACCGTTGCCGTGATGCGGTTGACCTGAGGAAGTCTTCAGTCTTCAGACATCAGACGGCAGGCTTATCCGTTTGACTGAAGACTGCTGACTGCCGTCTGAAGACTGATAATGAGCTTTGCGAGCCACCTGATCCACACCTCCACGGTGCAGACGGGGACACCGGCTGCCGATCCCTACAACCGGGACGTGCAGGCCTGGTCGGATCGGGAGGTGGAAATTCCCTGTCGGCTGGTGATTTCCATCCACGATGTTATCACGAGTGATCTGGCACAACTGCTGACCGTCGCACGGTATCGGTTGCTGCTGCCTGCAGGTGTCACTGTGACAGAGAATGATCGGGTCAATGTCACACTGGAAGATGGCTCTGCCTCCGGTCCTTACCGGATCAAAGGCATTCTTCCCCGTCGAAACCATGCATTGCATCACACCACGCTGGAACTGGAGCGAGTGTCCTGAAAGGACACAGGACTATAGTCATGAGTCATCTCATTCCACAGATCACCCTTTCAGACGAAGAGTTTGAGCGGTTGCAGAACTACGCCGACCATCTGGGGCTGAC
>Ga0247727_10002883_pt1 | contig 38812 bp, 29 predicted proteins | sample WisWelCaveWW1625_FD_202498 | JGI IMG/M metagenome (GOLD analysis project Ga0247727, IMG submission 202498) | Biofilm microbial communities from Wishing Well Cave, Virginia, United States - WW16-25 | ecosystem: Environmental > Aquatic > Deep subsurface > Groundwater > Cave microbial mat | place...
AAATCACCGTAGCCCTTTTCCCAGCTTGTGAACGCATAGCCCGGCACCGGATCCATTTCCATGTCGCAGGCGAGCAGATAATCACAGGCATGAATCGCGTGATCGAGCACGTCGTTGACGAAATAATTTCCGGTGATGCGCTTGCCCATCAAACGGCCGTACATATCCGGAAAAGCCGTGAGCACGGTTTCGATTTTCTCCTCGGCGACCATTTGTTTTAGGGTTTCGACGTCGAGCATGCCGCGAACTGAGGATGTTGCCATAAAGTGATCTCCGTATAAATTAATTAGGCTTGAAGAATCGAAACCAAAAAAGCTGCTGCCGCCGCTAAACTCCGGACGCTTCTAACGCCGTGAAGCTTGCCCCATTTTTCTAATAGCGCGCGTGTGCTCGCCGAGGCGCGATCGAGGCCGGGATCGAGAAGTTGCTTGTTCGCGGGCATGATCGCAATCAAAGTGAACGGCATGACTGAAAATATGAGCATCGCGCCGATCAGCCATAAGATTTCACCGGCAATCAACCAAGACGAAACACCGGCGATGGTGCTGACAACGGCGAGGGCAACTTGCATCACCGTCGCTCGTTTGTAACTCGGCGCCCAAACCGTGGCGGCGATTTCTGTTCCGCAGCCCATCCGCGCCGGGTGCTCAACAAAATTGATGTAAATGGCGGCCCCAGCAAAAAGCGAGCAGCTCAAAACCGCAACAAATTGGATGAGGTCAATCATTTCTTTCTCCGCGTTTTTATTAAAAGCCCTGAAGTAGTCCTGCCCTCTTGTGGGGCATTGTTGCAACCCCATGATTGCTGGCTTCGAAGGCCGCCCACAAGGGGCGGGGGCTACAAAATCTCTTCATCCAAATGAAAAACGCTGTAAGGTCAGCTTGGATTGCCGAATTTAATTTCCCACGAAGTTCCAAGAAAATTTCCCAAACTTGCCGCTTCTGTTTCAATTTTAGCGCCAATAGCTTTGGAAAATTTTTGAAACGGTTCTATTTCCAATGCCCATCGTTTTGCCCTGCGCGTGTAAGACCAAACGCCGATGACTTTTCCATCGAGCAAAATCACCGGCGAGATCCAGCCTTGATTGCGATAAACGCGTTTATAATGGGAAGAATCCACCAAATGATTTTTATCGGCGTGCGCCAGCAGATAAGGATCAAAATGCGGCAAGAGCCGCAGAATTTGGCCATCAGGAGAGCCGTTGATCAGTTGGTCATGATCATCGCGGAGAAGAAATGCTCTCTCGTCCTCAATGCTGATTTCGATCAGTTCTTCTTGCAGCATCTCCCACACGGCCTTTGCCTCTTTCATGAGCAGGCCGGTCCATTTGGAAAAATCCCGCAGCGTTGCCGGACCATAAGCGCGCAAATAGCGGCGCAACAGCATTTGCTGCGCCTCGGTCTCGGAAATTTCCTTTTGTTTTGCCAGCCATTGATCGACGCGAATGAAGACCGCTTCTTTGCCGGATTCCGGGCCGTAGCAAATCAATCCCGCGGCGAAAGCTGATCGAAAGATGTTCCAAAACTGCGCCATGCCGGCTCGCACCTTCTTGCCGACTTTCGGTTTGACGCGCTCGGTCAATTCGCCTTTGGTCAACGGCCCGCCGCTCAACGCAGCCATGGCGGCTTCGTTCAACCCCTCGGCTTCTTTGGCGGTAATGCCGAATCTGGACATGCTTCGCCGCGCCGATTCGACTTGACTTTTTTTTAGGGCATTTATATAAATAGAAAAATCCGCCGCCGGCAGCAGATGCAGCGTGCCGCGCATGCCGTAAGTTTTAACCAGGCGGCGTTTTTCCCACAACGCCGAGTGAATCTCGGCGCGCGTGAGATCGTGCCGCCGCGCCCACAATTGCATCTCGGCGGCAGACATCACTTGCGCTTGCACGCCGCAAATGTTTTGGCCGATCGCGATGAAATTCGCCGGATTTTGACCAACTAGATGATGTCGAATTAAGCGGAATGCTGCAACCTCAGGCCATTTGCAGGAACGTTTCATTGTTTTGCGTTTTTTAAATTTTACGCATTACGTTTTACGCTTCACGTTTTAATTCCCTGTATGAATAAACACACTTTTCAATTCGCTGTAATGATCCAGCGCCGCCAATCCCAATTCACGCCCCACGCCGCTGTGCTTGACGCCGCCGAACGGCGCTTCGAGATGCACGCTGCTGCCGGAGTTGATCGACATCACGCCGGTTTCCACGGCGCGCGCCACACGCAAGGCGCGTTCGATGTCACGCGTCCAAATCGATCCGGATAAACCGTAAAGGCTGTTGTTGGCAATCGCGACGGCCTCGGCTTCCGTTTCAAATGGAATTACGGAAAGCACCGGCCCAAAAATTTCTTCCTGCGCAAGTTTCATTTCGGGGCGAACGTTGGCAAAGAGAGTTGGATTCAGATAAGCGCCGTGAGCAAGCGCAGCAGATTCCGGCGCGTTGCCGCCGCACAACAGCGCTGCGCCTTCACTGCGACCGGATTCAATATAACCGCAAACGCGCTCGCGATGGCTCAACGAAATCAGCGGGCCCATTTCGGTTTTTTCATCCAGAGGATCACCGACTTTCACTTTCTGAAAAAGCTCGAGCAATTGTGCCACAAATTTGTCGTAAATCGAACGCTCGACGAGCAAACGGCTGCGCGCGCAGCAATCCTGGCCGGTATTTCCTAAAAGACTCGAAGCCGCGGATGACACCGCGCGCTCGAAATTGGCGTCGGCAAAAACGAGGTTGGCGGATTTGCCGCCCAACTCCAAAGTCACGCGTTTGATGTCATCTGCTGCGAGTCGCATCACATGTCTGCCGATTTCCGTCGAGCCGGTAAATGAAATTTTGCGCACGAGCGGATGGCGCACCAACGCTTCGCCGGCAGGAATGCCCTCGCCGGGAACGACATTAAAAACGCCCGCCGGAATGCCAGCTTCCAATGCCAGTTCGGCTAAACGCAAAGCCGTGAGTGGCGTTTGCTCCGCAGGTTTGACAACAACCGTGTTGCCCATCGCCAACGCCGGCGCGATTTTCCACGCGGCGATGACGAGAGGATAATTCCACGGCAGAATCAAGCCGCAAACGCCGATGGGCTCGCGAAACGTCAAGCTCACGCCGGGCGCGGCCACGGGAATGGTGCTGCCGCCGATTTTGTTGATCGCGCCGGCATAATACTCGAAACAGTTGGCCGCAGTTCCCACTTCATCGCGCGCGTCGTTGATCGGCTTGCCAACGTTCTGGCTTTCGAGACGTCCGAGCTCTTCCGTATGCTCGCGCAGCAACGTCGCGAGTCGCAACAGCATGCGCGTACGCTCGCGGCTGTTGAGTTTTAGCCAAGCGCTTTCGCGAAAAGCGCGGTGGGCGTTTTGCACCGCGGCGTCAACATCTGCCGCGCCGGCTTCGGCAACAATGGCGAGCGGTTCGCTCGTCGCCGGATTGATTAGCGTTGTCGTTTTGCCCGAAAGCGCCGGCACGCGCTTGCCGTTGATGAGGAGATTTTCTGACAACACAGCTTGGTTCATGGTGTTTTCTCCGCTGATAGTATTGTCATTATCAATTATCAATTCACAATTGTCAATTATCAATTGTGAATTGTGAATTTTTAATGGTCAATTGATAACTGACAATTGACGACTGACAACTGACAATTACTGATAAAACCGCAGAATCCTCTCGCTCATTTTGCCGGCGACGCGGCGCACGAGATCGTTGATCATGATCTCGGCGGCTTTGGGCTCGCCGGGAGCATCGAGCAACTTTTGTTTGTCTTTGGGCAAATCGTAAACGCTGCCCTGATAACGCACCCACTGCGCCTTGTCTTCGCTGCTCTCCGACAACGTTTCGCCGCTGAGATAACGTCCGGTTTCGACGTCCACGATTTGAAAGCTGGCGTAAATTTGCGCCGTTCGTTTCGTGGCGTATTCACGGTAATAAATCTTCTCGGTTTTTTCGATCGACTTGCCGGCGCTGTCCTTGACCGTGTAAACCTTGTCGTGCGTCTTTTCGATGAAGCCCGGCGATTCCGTCTGCACCGAAATTTCCGTGATGGCGCCGGTCACGAACGAGTGCAGCCCTTCGAGCTTGCCGATTTCCACGGCCTTGCGCTCATCCACCGCGCCGGATTGGCTTAATTTGTATTCTTCAAAAATCTGCTCGAGATTGGCGCGATTGATAAACACCGCAAACTTGAGATTGGCGTTGATGCATTTGCCGAGCACCTCTTCGGTGAGCAAATAACCGTATTGGCCGGTTTGCTGCGTGCGGTTGCGAAAAGGCAAAATCGCGACGCGCTGGAGAGCTTTCTCGTAAGCTTGTTTCGCGCGCCGCGCCGCGTCTTTGTAATCCGGCGCCACGGCAATCACCTGCTCGAACTTCGCCATCGCCTCGCGGAAATTCTTGTTCGCCTCCAACTGCACTGCCCAGCGATAATTGGCTTCGGCAATTTGTTGTTTGAGGGCCGCCGTTTCAGCGGCGTAATTCAAGGCCTGTTCGTAGTTGCTGATCGCAGCTTGAAACAGTTGCGCCTGCAGATCACGATCGCCGAGACGGGTGTGAGCCTGGCCGAGCTTGTCTTTGGTGTCGCGATGATAACCGGCGAGCGCCGTTACTTTTTTGTACTGGGAGATGGCCTGATCGTAGTCGCCGGCGCCGAAATAACGTTCGGCATTGTCGTAGTGATGGGCCGCGCCTTTGTCTCGCGCCTGTACTTTGCGGCTGGAAACGTCGATGGTTTGCAGAACGAGGTTATGCCGCACGAACCGTTGCAGCAGCGCTTCAAGCTCGTTGTAGCTTTGCACTGCCTCGAGCCATTGCGCATTCGCCTCGAACGTTTCAGTGCGAGTGAGCAATTCCTGATAGGCTGATGGCGCGACCTGTTGCAGATGCGCCAAGGCTTCTTCGTAGCCCGGCTTCTTGTCCAGCGCTTCGAGATCTTTGCGCGCCGCCTCGACATAACGGCCGGATTTTTCGTATTCCAGCGCCCGCTTATGCGCTTTTTTATGCGCGCAGCCGATGACCAGCGCCGCACTGCACAAAAGCGCGATGAAAGCCGGCGTTCGGTGATTTTGTAATTTCATGATTATCCTCCTTCCTTAAGATAGCGTAACGCAAAATACATAAATCGCGCTGAAAAGTCAAGGCGCAAGTTGGGAGTGGCGTAATGCGCCTCACTCACAGGTGGAAAAGCGCAGCACAGTGCAGACAAAATGTCCAATGTCACTAACTTTTTATAAAGATCGAAAGATAGTCCCCAACGGGGACAAATATGATAGCGCAGGCCAGGGATTTTTTTTCACCACAAAGGCCACAAAGCGCACAAAGAAAAAAAATTGACTTTTGTGTTCTTTCTTTGTGGCCTTTGCGCCCTTTGTGGTTGAGTTTGGCCCGCGGCTGTAAGCTGCGCCTGTAAGGTTGCGGCCGATGCCACGTTACGATCATTCCGTGGTTATAATTTTCAAGGACGTTGCCACTGGCTTTCTCATCTTTCCCCTTCGGGGAAAATTTTTGGTATACAAAATTGCTCGCGTTTATCGTGTTTTTGAAAAGTTAGTGACATTGGACAAGATGTCTGCGCTACCACCCCGTCAGTAAGGCATTACGCAATATGCTCAATTCACCTTGACTATCTCCGACAAAAATGCTAATTTTTTAAAGGGACTAAAAATTTTAAAGGAGTCATATGAAAAACAATATTGCGTTTGCCGCCGTTTTTTTCTGTTTAATATTAAGCCTCGTTGCCTGCACGATTCACACGCCGGAGATGAAATTCACCGGCGAGAAAACTGCGCTGGAGAATCAAATTCTCGGCACGTACAATCAGGTGCGCGAAGACGTGTGGATGGTGGCCTCGGTGCGCGCCGCCAATCCCGACAGCCAGATCACGCTCTCCGACGAGAAACGCGCCGTGCTCACGGCGATTCAAAATCGCGAGTTCAATAAAGATGACGTCGATGAGTTCAAGCACGACGGCGCCGTCGGCGAGAATGCGCGCGGCTTGCTGGAGATTCGCCCCTTGCCGCGCTTGCAAACGGAGGCCAATTATCGCAAACTCGTGGAGGAAATCGTCGCCGAGGAAAACCGCGACCGCCAGATCATCATGCAGCGCATTATGGAGATCAACCCAACAGCGCAAGCAACAGGTGTGTCCGAGGTTGAAAAAGTATTTGCGAAACTGAATCACGACAGCGCTGGAAGCGGGGAATGGATACAATTGCCGGAGAGAGAGTGGGTGAAGAAAAAATGATAAAAAGATAAAAAAGAAAAACAGCATTGAGATTGCAACGGGGGAAAAATTGCGCCCGCTTGCTTCGGCTGAATGGCATATAACACAAAAGGCCGGCTATGCAGCCGGCCTTTGATTGTGTGCGACGAGATGATCAAGTCTTTTTGGGCGCCATTTTCTTGCGGGTTAGTTCCGTACGGCCTTCAACGACTTTGCCGGTGGGATCTTTTTCCTGGTAAGTCATGACCATTTTGTCGTCGCTGGCTTTTTCGATGGTGCGCTCCGACGTGCCCATCGTGCCTTCCCAGTGCATGGTGATTTTGTTGCCTTCGCGCTTACCGGTGCCTTTGTAAGAGCCCCGCCAATTATCAAACCAGTAACCGACGATTTCACCGGTCATGGGGTTGATGGTCATTGGGCCCATGCCCTTGTAGACCATTTTTGCCATTTTGTCCATGTCTTCTTTGGACATTTTGTAGGCCTCGGCCCAGGCTTTCATCGCCTCCTGATTCACTTCAGTCGTTTTTGCCGAGTAATGGGTCATCAGAAACTGATTGTCCAAGCCCCATTCGATTTTTTGCCAATCTTGAGTTTTTCCCGTGGGCGAGGTGGACCAGCCTTCCCATTCACCGGCCATCCAGTTGAAAAAATCATCCGCCAGCGGTTTGGGCGGGGTCATCGGCATTGCCTCTTGGGTCATTTTTTTCTCTTCCTGCGCGAATATCGGCAGCGGTGATGCGGCCAGCGCCAGAAATGCCATGAGGGCAAGCGACAAGATGAGAGTCTTTCTCATAACTCCTCCTTAAGTTAAAAATGAAAAGCATGGGGGATTAAAAAGAGCCAGTGGAAAAGATACGCAAATCTTTTTGAAAAGTCAAGAAGTAAGTCGCGGAATCAACTTGACTATCTCTGTAAAAATGCTATTTTGGTTTTAGAAAGGCAACTAAATGAATCAATCCAGCAACCTGCGCTCGAATGCCCACGCGGTCATCATCGGCATCAACGAATATCAGGATGAAAAAATTCCGGATTTGCAGTTTGCCCGCGCCGATGCCGAGGGCGTTTATCAAATCCTGACCGATCCGGAGCTGGGGCGCATTCCGCCGGAGAACGTCATTTTGCTGCTCGATGAACAAGCGACGCAGCAAAATATTCGCTCGGCCATCGGCGATGAAATTCCGCGCCGCGCCGGAGAAGATGATTTCGTTTATATTTATTTTGCCGGACATGGCATGCCGTTCATGAATCCTAAAAACGGCTCCGCGGACGGCATGGAAAAATACCTGGTGCCCGTCGATGCGAAATTGGATAAGATCCGCGGCACCGGCATTCCGATGGATGACATTCAGCGCTTCTTCGGCTACATCCAATCGAAGCAGGTGATGTTTTTTATCGACAGTTGTTTCAGCGGCGAAGCTGGAGGGCGCACGTTTCAAAACCCGGCCTACCAGACGCGGCACGGTCTGCTCACGCCAGAATTTTTAGACCAACTCTCCGGCGAAGGGCGCCTGGTGGTCACGGCGTGCGATGTGAACGAATTGTCGATTGAAACCTCGGCGATGGGCCACGGCTTGTTTACGCATTATCTCATGGAAGGTTTGAAAGGCCGCGCCGATAAAGATCAGGACGGCTTGGTCACGATTCACGAATTATATGATTACGTTTATGACCACGTCTCACAACATGCCCGCAAGCTGGGCGGCAGCATGCGTCCGATTCTGAAAGGCTCGATCAAAGGGAAAATTCCTTTGACGCTGTACGAGACGCCGACCCAGAAGCAGGCGAAGTCGCTGGACGATCAAGCGCAAGCCCTTTTCAAAGCCGGAAAATTTGGCGAGGCGTATGAATTATGGCATCAGGTTATCGAGCTTGTGCCGGATCACTCGGGCGCCGAGCAAGGTTTGGCCGAGGTGGAGAATTGGCTAAAAGAAAAGGAGCGAAAACGGCAGGAGATTTTGGAGCGCAAACAAAGGTTGCTGTTACAACTCAATCGCGAGGGGCAACTGCCATCGGATGAATTCGATCTGGCCATGACGTTGATCGAAAAGAACACCGCTGATTTAACCGCCCTTGAACGCGAGACGCGAAGATTGTTGGATGAGCTTACCAATAAAAAAATTTCCGCCGCAAGTTATGTGAAAAGCGTTCGGTTGCTCCGCAAACCGGTTGAGCCGGAGCCAGCACTGGTATCGCCGAAAAGCGAGTCGGAAAAAATACCGGAAGCCAAGCAAGCCGCATCAAAACCAGAGCCACAAGTTGTAAAAGCCGAAATGGAAGCGCCCCAACAGCAGACCGCCTCGGAGCCAATTGTCAGCAAATTGTTGGTCCTTAGAAAAACACCCGCTACGCTCTCGAAACAGCAGGTCAAAGGCATGCTGAAAGAGTATGGCTTTTATTGCGCTAAATCTCTAGTGTTTTGGAACTACGCGTGGAGCAATCCGCAGGGAAAAGGCATCACCCACAACTACATGGAACAAACGCTTAATGGCAATAAAGTCATATTGGACAAAACTACCGGCTTGATGTGGCAGCAATCCGGTTCACCCAATTTCATGATTTACTCTGATGCCGAGAAAGATATTCGCGAGTTGAACAACAAACCTTTTGCCGGTTTCACAAACTGGCGTTTGCCGACGCTGGAAGAAGCGATGTCGTTGATGGAGACGCAAACGAAGAACGGTGCTTTGTATATCGATTCAAAATTCGACCAAACGCAGGAGCAGATTTGGACGGCGGATAAATCCAGCGCCGGCGCGGCGTGGGTGGCCTACTTCTCCAGTGGCAATTGCCTCAACAACTTTGTTGCGTTCAACAACTACGTCCGTGCCGTGCGCTGAGGACAATCGAGCATTTGGGCATTTGAGTTATTTGATCATTTAAATGTTTGGCAATAAGAAGATGTTGCGCGAAGCCAAAAGGCGACGGGCCTCAGGCCGTCGCCTTAAAAATTTTTTGAAATTTCTATTCGTTCAATTAATCGGATCTCATATTTCCCAAAATATACAGAAAAAGAAAAAGGGGTATTTTCAGCGCCGCAATCGGCGTAGCGGCGGGCAAGTGATGCACGGAAAAATCCTCGCTTGCTTTCGTGACCAACACGGCACGGCGCACGGCGGCCTGTTGGGCAAAATTCACCAGACCGGAATTCTTCTCTATCGCCGCGTCGTCGCGGTATTTGATCTCAATGGGAAAAATTTCCTCCGGCAGTTGCACCACGGCGTCGACTTCCTTCTGGGTTTTGGCGTCGCGCCAGTAGCCGATGGTTTTGGCACGGTGATGAAAAGCGGCGACGAGGTGAGTCACTGCCGCGGTCTCGGTGACAATGCCAGTCTCGCGATTATCCGCAAAGATGGCGCTCGTGCGCAACAGCACGGCGCAGCGCAGCGACGCATCGACGGCGTAGTATTTATAGCGCGCTTTCAAATATTTTTTTCCGGATAAATCCAACGGCGGCAAGCGAAAGATGAGCCCGGCCTGCTCCAGCACAGTGAGCAAATTGTTGATCGTGACTTTCGTCAGTTCCATGGCGGAGCAGAGCTCCTGCACGCTGACGATGCCGCCGCTTTTCAGGCAAATATACAAAAACAAATTTTCTGCCTCCGTCACCGTGCGCAAAGAAAAAAATGAAACCAGATCGCGCTTGATCACGGCATCCAGAACGTCCTCGCGAAGCAGCCGCTGCGCCTTTTCCATATCTGGAATGGACGCGGCTTCCGGAAATCCGCCAACGAGCAGGTAACGCTGCAGATGCGTTTGCAAACGGTCGCAGCGCGCGGCAAAATGGGCGCGGTCGCGATCCGTCATCGCAAAAAACTCGTCCAGCGTCGGCAGCGGTGACCGCGCCGGCGGCTCCACTTCGCGCAACGCGAGATATTCGGGAAAGAGCAAAGGCGGAATGCGAATCGTCAGAAATCGACCGGCGGCAGATTCCTGGCTTTGCGTCTACACGGCAAAGCTGGCCGACCCCGTCGCCACGATGCGGGTATTTTGACGAAAGTCCACAAAGAGTTTCACCCAGGTGGCCCAATCCTTCGCGTAATGGATTTCATCTAGCAGCAGATAAACCGTCTGCGTTGGATCGCTTTCCGCGGCCTCGGCATAAATTTTAAAAATCGTTTCGATGGCAACCGCACGGAGCAGTGGATGATCCAAACTGACGTACATGATCTGCGCTGCCGGCACGTCCGCAGACAGAAGTGTTTCAACCAATTGCAGCAGGATCGTCGTCTTGCCAACGCGACGCGGGCCAACCAACAAGACCGCGCGCTGCAGCGAATTTTCGGCAAGGACTTGCTGAATCATTGCAAAAGCATGCCGGCGAAATTTTTTCACCGGCGGTTTCTTGCCTTGCCACCAAGGAATAAATGAGCGCAGGGCGTTTTGAATTTCCAACGCGTTTTCAAAAGAATTAGCCATTTATTCGGAATTTATGGTAAGCGCGATATCCTTTTCTACTGGAATGTAGGCATTTTCATGAAAAAATCAACTATATTTTCCATTTTTACTTTTTTTGCATTCGGATTGCCTTTCCCGGTTTTTTCCGTTGGCCAAACGATTTCTAACGCGCAACCTAACACTTCTTTTGCCGAACCCTTCCCCATCACCACGCATCCCGAAGCCGATCTCATGCCGGCGCTGTCGCCGGATGGAAAGTGGATTGCTTATGTTTCGCGCGCTAATAAGAATTACGACATTTGGGTGAAGCCTGCGGCCGGCGGCCTCGCGACGCCGTTGACAACGCACACGAGCGATGATTACAGCCCCGCGTGGTCGCCGGACGGCAAATCGCTGGCGTTCATTTCGCGGCGCGATGATGCGGAAGGCGATCTCTATTGGCTCGAATTAAAACACGGCGAGGGCACGATCACGCCGGGCAAAACGAAATTGCTCAAACACAATCTCCAGCGTGAAGCACATCCAGCTTTTTCTCCCGATGGAAAAAAGATCGCTTTTAGTTTAGGCACCGCCGGCCAGGAGCAAATTTGGATTTACGAAATCAAAACGCAGCACAAATATCCGCTCACAAAATTGGGTGGCACGCAACCGGCGTGGTCACCGGATGGCAAGCAACTGGCGATCGCGAGTTCAACGCCCAATTTACGCGGCCAGCAAATTTTTATCATCAGCGTGGATTCAACAACCGTGGATCGTCAGCGCGAGCAGATCACTTTCGCTGGCGACAACGGATTTCCTTCGTGGTCGCCGGATGGGCAGAAAATTCTCGTCCAACGTTTCGAGTTTGATCACAGCGCCAAATCGAATTTGCCGAAAACGCCGCGAGCCGCGCATCTGCGCATTATTTCGCTCTCGAATCGCGCCGAATTGCAAATTACGCCTTTGCGTTCGGAGGCGCTGTTTCCGTTTTGGGGAAACGATCACGCCATTTATTATGCCGCGCCGTTTTCTTTTTTAAAAGGAACGTCTGAAAATCGCGGAAACCTCGATGTCTGGCGCATACCGGAGTCGGGTTTATTCCCGCCGCAACAGACGGCGCAGGAAAGTTTTGTGGCCGCGCAAAGCGTTGCCGATCCGGAAATCGCCCGGCTCGCTTTTGCAGCGTTGCTTTTTTATTTTCCGGATTCAACGCTGTGGTTGAGTCGCGCGGAATTGGAAATGGGGCGGCGTTATTTGATGCTCGGCGACACGCTGCGGGCTGAAAAAAAATTTCAACAGATTGCACAAACCTACGCCGGACGATTTGAAGCGGCTGCGTTTGCCGAAATTGAGCTGGCGAAACTGTCGCGCGACACGAAGCGGCTCGCTGAAATCAGTCAGCGGCGCACGGCGTGGCCGGCGGTGCAGGCTTGGGGGGCGCTGGAAACCGGCAAGGCTTTGCAAAATGCCGGCGATTTTGAAACGGCGCTGCGATATTGGCAAACGATACCGGCGCAATATCCCGACATTCGAGAAGCCTGTTACGAAGCGCTGCTGCGCGCCGGCGATATGCTCACGGCGTTGAATCGTGCCGAGCTTGGCGAAGCCGCATATTTGCGAATTGTGACGGATTATCGCGAACATGAAATGTGGCAAGCAACGGCGATTCAACGTTTGCTCGACGCCACTCTGCGCAGCGCGCGGACCACGGACACACTGGCGGTTTATCAACGGGCGACGCAGAAATATTCCGCGTCGCCGGCGGTGGGACTTACAGCCCGTTGTCACTTTGCCGGGCGTTTGTTTCGCGACGGAGAAATCAAGTTGGCGAAAGTTGAATACGGGGATTTAATCGCCTTATTGGAGACGCAACCCGAGGTGTATTTGCAAACGCTGCGGGCGCAAGCCCGGCGCGGCTTGATGCGTTTGCATATTTTTGAAAATGATTTTCCTGCGGCGGTGCAGGTTTATGCGAGAATGTTTGAAGCCTATTCCAGGCCTCCGGAAAAAGTTGCGGTCCTCGAAGCCAGGCAGGAATTGACCGCGGCGCTGATTCGGCGCGCCCGGCTGCTCGTCCGCCAGCGCGATTTTGAGCTGGCGCTGGCACTGTTTCGGCAGGCGCGGCGGTACGATCCGCAACATGTCGAGGCCCAGCGCGGCTACGTCGAAGCGATGCAGGAACTCGGCGATATTGACGAGGCTATCGCCGAATATGAAAAAGCCTATCCCGCTTTCGCGCGTTTCGCGCCAACGGCAAACGAAGCCAGCGCGCAGAACGAAGTGGCGCTTTACGCGCTCGGCCTCGCGTATTCATATAAAGGAGAAAACAATCTCGGGTTGTTGCGGCACTCCACGGCACTGATCGAGCGCGCGCTGCGAATTAATTATCAGTTGATTCCGGCTTACCTGACCTTGGGATTCAATTATGAAGCAATAGAAAAGCTGGAACAAAAAGCGCGGCAACGCCAAAAAGGTTTTTTTGAGAAAATCGCTTTGGCCGCGCCGGAAATTATTGACAAAACATTCCGCACCGTAACGTTTCGGCCGCCGAAGCCGCGCGCGCGCTGGTATGAAAAAGCGATCGACATGTTGACCATCGCCATCGCGCTCAATGACGAGAACGGCAATCCGCAGATGGAAGCGAATATCGCGCTCAATCTCGCGAACAACTATTACAATCTCGGCGAATTTGGCTTCGAATACGCGCTGCAATATTTTCAATACAAACTGCGCTATGACAGCACGTTCGTTTCGGCGCGCCAGCAGGCGATTATTTTCGAGCGCATCGGCGAGTGCGCCTGGGTGACGCGGCGTTACGACGAGGCGATTCCTTTTCTGCAAACGGCGCTCAAGCTTTGCCGCGAGCTGCGCGACGTCGACGGCGAGCTGCGCAATCTTAATCGTCTGGCGCTGGTGTATCAGAGCAAAGGCGATTACGAAACTTCGAACGAGCAATTTTCGAAAGTCGACACCGTGAGTCATCGCGAAAATCGCCGGGACAATATGGCGCTGGTGTGGCGCAATATGGCGCTCAATCATCAGCAAAATCAGGAGAGCGACGAAGCGATCACCAAAAGCGCGCGTTCATCGACGTTGCTGGAGCGGCGCGGCAAATCCACTTTTCCGGCGGAAAAAAGAGATCGGCTCTCGATCAAAGTCTTTGACGTATTGCCGATTTTCTGGATGACCATCGATCCGTTCGGCGAGTCGAACACCGAAGGCCTGACTTACGAGCAGGAAAAGGCGCTGCTGTTCAGCATCATCGGCGAAAGTTATGTGGCGGCCAAAGATTTTGCGAACGCCATCGCGGTGTTTGAGAAAAAAGCCGCAGCCTTTCGGCGGAAAAAAAATCTTGCCGGCGAGGCGCGCGCGCTCAACAATCTCGGCGCGCTGTGGTACAGTTATCACGATTTCGACAAAGCCTACGATTATTTCACGCGCTCGTTCAATTTGTGCGCTCGTCTGCAGGCGCCGGCGGGCAAGATCATCAACGTGATCAATATGGGCAACATCGCGCTGCTCACCGGCGAGGCGCGTCGTGTCCGCGAGGTTGATTCGCTTTTGCAGGCCGGCAAATCGGATATCGAGGGGATCAGTTTGCAGGCGCCGCGCCAAAAGCTGGCGGTGCTGAACACGCTTGGCAATCTGTATTTGCATGCAGCACAAAATTTATTTTCGGCGACGGCTGGCGCTGCGAATGGCGACCCCGGCGGTGATATCGAGCGTTCGTATCGCGCCTTGCAAAATTTAGGGCGCGCGCGGGCAGCTTACGACACGGCGCTGGCGATTGCGCAAAACCAGCGTCTGCCGCGTGACGAAGTTATCGTGCGCCGCAATCTCGCCAGTTTGTTTTTGCTTTCCCGCGATTATGCGCTGGCGCTGGAACAATTGCAAACGGCGCACGGCATTTGTATTGCGAGAAATTTTAGCGATTTGACCTGGCGCGTGAAACATGCGATGGGCACGCTCCGTCGCTTCGTGCACGTGCCACCGCAACATTCTTTCGCCGGGAAATCCGCGCTCGCGTGGTATCGCGACGCGATTCAAATTCTCGAAGGTTTGCCGGAAGAACCGGAGGGAAGCGAGCAGCGCCTCCAGGAAACGGCAGAGCAAAACGCGCTTTATGAAAATGCGGTGATGCTGTTGGCCGAACAGGAGCAACCGCGGGCTGCGCTGGAGCTGGCTGAACGGAATCGCAGCAATCATTTTATCCATCTCCTTTCCACGCGTTATATTTTGCCCAAAAAAGAGCGGCAGCGTTTGTATTGGGGCGGCGCCGGCGGGCTGGCTCTTGACGTGCAACGCCAGCTCGGCCGTCTGCGCGGCGAGCTGGCCCGCCTCGAAGCGGAAGAACCGCCCAGACCGAAAGAAATCAAACGCACGCGCGACGAGTTGGCCGCGGCGGAGCGCGAGTATCAGAGCATCGTGCAGGAGGCGCTGGCCGAAGATCCGGAGTTCGCGAGTTTTTTCAACATTCAACCGGTTGACACGCAGGCGCTGCAGGATTCGTTGGATCCGGAAACCGCTATTCTCGAATATTTTGTCGCGGAGAATGAGCTGATCGTGTGGTTGCTCAGCCGCGAGCGTCTGGAGCAAATACGCGTGCCGATCGCGCGCCAACGACTGCAAGAACTGGTTGCGAGTCTGCAACAAAATTGGTTGGCGCGTCGTGCCGGCGAAGAACCGCTTTGCCGCGAGTTGTCCGCGCTATTGCTCGGCGGCGTGCGCGATTTGGATTCGTTTCAGCGTTTGATGATCGTGCCGGATGATTGTTTGCATTATCTGCCGTTTTCCGCTTTGGAATATGACGGCGAACGCCTGATTGATCTTTTCGCCGTCGGCAAAATACCGAGCCTGCTGGCGTTAAACTTTGCCGCGCTGCATCAGAATTTGAATGAAAATAATTTGCTCGTGATGCAAGACGCCAGAGAAAACAAAAAAGATAAAAATGCTAATCTGCTAAAAAGCAAAAACGCAGAGGCTAATCCGGCGGCGAATGATACCGGGCATTGGCTTGCAGATAGTTTGGCGCAACGAATTTCCGGACTTAAAATTCAACAATTGCGCGGCGCCGACTGGCGCGCGGACGAAGTGCGGCAGAGATTGCAGCAGGCGGGGCTGGTGCACGTGCAAAATCACTTCGCGGCGCATGCTCAGCGACCGCTGGACTCCGGCTTTCTATTTCAGCCAACCGCTTCCGATACAGCGCTTCTTCCTTTATATCGTTTGTTTGAATTTGATCTTTCGGCGAGTCTGGTGGCGCTGGAAAATACGAATTTCCCTTTTGCGCCGGGACAATCCGGCGACGAAATGATTGTATTGCAGCGCAGTTTGATTTATGCCGGAACGCCGACGTTGATTTATTCGCAATGGCCGGTCGCGCCGAAAATTCGGGAAATCTTTTTTAACACGTTTTATCAAAATTTAGCCAGTCAACCCGCGCTCACGGCGTTGCATGCCGCACAAAATGCCGTGCGTCAGCAGTTTCCCGATCCACATGATTGGGCCGGATTCGAGCTGAGTGGATTTCCGGGAATGTCGACGGCGGAGAAAAGCGCGTTTGCCGATCGCCATTTTAAAGAAACGGTGCGCAGCGGAAATGAATCGCAAGAGCTCGGCGAGTTTCGCGATGCCGTGCGATATTATCAGGCGGCGCTGACGATGGCGCAGCAACTCGGCGATGAGGAAGCGATACAAAATCTTTATTTGCTGATTAAAGACAGCGCGATTTCCGGCGGTGATTATGCAACCGCCTGTGAAGTCGAAACGAAAATTCTGGAAAGCGCGCTGGCCGCGAATGATATCAGGCAAATCGCGCAGGGTTATCGCAACCTTTCGACGTGGCAAATCCAGCTAAAAAATTATGCGGCGGCGCTGGAGGTTGAAAAGAAATATCTAGAGTTGGCCGAACGCGTCAAGAATCCGCTGGCTATCGCCGACTCGCGTTTGCAGCAGGCGCGCATTCTCGAAGCCGCCGGCGATTATGCCGCCGCGCTGGCGCCGGCGGAACAGGCCGTCGAAATTCTCCAACAGCAGAATCAGGTGGTGCCACGTTTGCAGGCCGAAATTTTTCTCGGCAAGCTGGCTTTGGAAGATGATCAATATGCCGGCGCGCTCAACTATCTTGAACAAGCGACGAGCCATTTTCTGGAGACACGACAACCGGCCAATCCCGCGGAGCAGCGCTTGCTCGCGACGGCGTATCAACTCACCGGCTCGGTTTATAGCCGCTTGACGGCTTACGGTGAAGCGTTGAAATTTCATCAACAGGCTTTGCAGATTTTTGAAGCGATTGCCGACACGGCCAATCTCACGCTGGCCGAGCAAAATCTTGCCGATGCCGGTTGGTTCAACGGCGATTATCAAACGGCGCTGTTGCATCAGCAACGCGCGCTGCGTTTGGCGGACGATGCGCGCGAGAAACTGCGCGGGCAATCGACGCTCGGCTTGATCCTGTTGAGCCTCGGCGATCCGGACGGCGCGCTGGACGCGGAAAAACGCGCGCTGCAATTCGCGCTGGAAGTCGAAGAATCTCGCGAGCAGGCGACGATTCATAAAAATCTCGGCCTCGTTTATGCGCAACGCAAAGAACATCAGCAGGCGCTGGCGAGTTTTCGGCAGGCGACGGAGTTGGACCGGCAAACCGGTTTCGAGCGCGGCCTGCTGTATGATTATCTTTTTCTCGGCCAGACTTTTCAGGCGCTGGCGCAGCCGGATTCGGCGCTGGCCTATCTTGCCAAAACCGAAAGGTCGGCGCAGAAGTTGAATGATCGCCGCGGCCAGACGAAAGCGCTTTATTTTAAAGGCCTCGCTTTGCTTGATCGCGGCAATAAAGCGCCGGCGCGCGCGGCGTTTGCCGATGCGCTCGCGAAAGCCGAAGCCGCCAGGCTTGATGAAATGCAATGGCGTTGCCTGTGGAAGCTCGGCACGCTCGCGCGGCAATCCGGAGATTTGCAACCGGCGCTCGATTTTTATCAGCATGCGATTGCGGCGCTGGAGCGCCAGAGCGCGAAAATCAAAATCGAAGAATATCGCAGCGGGTTCATCGATGACAAATCGGAAATTTACGAAGAAGCGGTTTTGCTGCTGTTGCAAATGAATCGCCCCGCCGAGGCGTTCGCCGTCGCCGAGCGCGCCAAATCGCGCAGCTTTGCCGATCAGCTCGCGAATGCAAATGTTGATTTGCAGTCCGGCGCCGATAACGATTTACTCATTCACCGGGATCGGTTGTTGGACCGCCTCAGTCTCGCACAGGGGAAAATCAATGCGCTGCAACAAAAATCCGGCGGCGAAGAGAGTGCGCGGTTGGCGATTGCTGCATTGAACGACACGCTGGCTAATTTGCAAAAAGAATATTCGAGCCTTCTCGTCGCTTTGAAAGCGGCCAATCCCGAACTGGCGGATCTGGTGAGCGTCGAGCCGTTGCCGCTTGCCGAAGTGCAAGCGATCTTGGCCGATAGTGTCGCACTGGTCGAATATTTTTTTGCGAAAGATCGACTGGTGAGCTGGGTGGTTGATCGCCGTCAGACGCGCGCCGTCAGTGCGGCGCTTGATCGCAAGCAGTTGAATGAGAATATCGTGCAACTGCGCCGCGCCATTACGAAGCGCGCTTCCACCGAAAGTTTCTCGCGGGCGCTTTATGATCAGCTCATCAAGCCGCTGGAGCCGTTGCTGTTGAATGCCAAACAACTCGTGATCGTGCCGCACGGTGTTTTGCACTACCTGCCGTTTCCGGCGCTGCAAAAATCGGATAGCACGTATTTGATCGACCATCACGCGCTGGCTCTCGCACCGAGCGCGACGGTGCTTGGTTTTTGTTATCGCAAAGGCAATTCTTTTCTCGATGCGACGCCGGAAAATTTTCGCGTGCTGGCGCTGGGCAATCCGGACGTCGGCAATGCCCGCCTCGATTTGCCGTTTGCCGAGAAAGAAATCAAAAGCATGGCGCAAACGTTCGGCGCGATTGAAAGCTACGAGCGCGAGCAGGCCACGCCGAACGCATTGATCGCCGGCGCCGCGCAAGCCAATATCATCCATCTTTCCTGTCACGGCGTTTATGACGAGCGTAATCCGCTCTTCTCGGCTTTGTTGCTCGCGCCGGATTCAACCAATGAAACCGGTCGTCTCGAAGCGCACAAAATTTTCGGATTGAAACTCAATGCCTCGCTCGTCATGCTCTCGGCCTGTGAAACCGGCCTGGCGCGCGTCACCGGCGGCGACGAAGTGATCGGCCTCGGCCGCGGCTTTATTTTCGCCGGCACGCCCTCGCTCATCGCGAGTCTGTGGACGGTGGATGATCTCGCCACGGCGATTACGGTGAAACGGTTTTATCGCTATTTGTATTCAGGCATCTCGAAAGCCGAAGCGCTGCGACAGGCGCAACGGTTTGTGCGCGATCATCACAATCGCCATCCGGCGTACTGGGCGAGTTTTGGGTTAACGGGAGACTGGAGATAAAACAAAAAAGATAAGAAGAAAAAAAGATAAAAAGAGTTTTTGTAGCGCAGACTTCCAGTCTGCAGACGAACTACGCTGGCGCTACACGTTCTGCGCTTTTTGCCAATGCAAGCTTGCATTTCAGGTTTATACCTGTTAAATTTAAAGATCGTAAACATGAGCATTTTTATGGAAGACAAACCATGCCATAATAGCGAGTCGGAGTTAGAAGCGGCATATCGACAAATGTCCCAAGACTATGCCCGTGAAATTGAAGCAATGGAATGGATAGAAGCCTTGATCGGAGATGCAGACGATGAAGTTGAAAAGCGCCTCCTCCTCCTCCGGCAGGCTCTGCGAGAGACGGAGAATGTCAAACAGACGCGGGAATTGCGGGAGAAAGTTCTGTCGGCAGGTTCAAAAGCAGTTAAAAAATGAGGCGGGGTTATGCTTGCATTTTGTTTCAGTAAAAGTTAAATTATGCAATAAGGAGAAAACCACGATGAAAGTTTATACCGCCGTCGTCGAACGTTGCACGGACACCGGTTTGTATGTTGGCTATATTCCGGGCTTTTCCGGCGCGCATTCACAGGCCGATAGCTTGGATGAGTTGAAACGCAATCTTCAGGAAGTTATAGAGATGCTTCTTGAAGATGGTGAACCGAAATTAGAAACCGAGTTTGTCGGGACACAAAATATCGCGGTGGCTTGAAAATGGGTAAACCGCCGGTTCTGAAACCACGCGAAGTTGCCGCCATTCTTGAGAACTTAGGTTTTGTGGAAGTTAGACAGCGCGGCTCGCATAAACAATATCGTCATGCCGATGGACGTTGCACCACCGTTCCATTCCATGCCGGTAGGGATATTTCTCCAATTCTATTACGTCAGATAGCCAAAGATATCGGACTAACTGTTGATGAGCTATTAAAGCATAGATAGTCAAATGAGAAATTTTTACCGCCAAGCCACTCCCGAAGAACGCCGGCGCTATGAACAGGGCTTATATGCCTTGCAAGACAAAGTGTTTGAAGTTGCCGGCGTTTATGGAGACAAAATCTATCTTACCGGCGGCACGGCGCTGTCGCGATTTTATTTTCAGCACCGGCTGTCGGATGATTTGGATTTTTTCACCACGACCGACGATTTGAAGCTCATCGCCAACGATTTGGTCGGGAGGCTGCAGGCGCGAGGGTTTGGCGTTGAGATTGATAAACTGGACGTTTACTTTGGAAGAATTTTCGCGGAAGAAAACGGCTTAAAATTAAAAATAGAATTTGTGCGAGAATTCAATCTTTACGGCGAGCTGATTAAAACTGAAAAAGGAATTTACGTCAACAATCTTGAAGATATCGGGGCGAACAAGATTTCCGCGTTTGAAGATCGCGCCGAAATGAAAGATATTATCGATCTTTATTATATCACGCGGAAACTCTCATGGGAAACTTTGTTTCAGATCGCCGATACCAAACGCGTGCCGGTGGCTTACGAAGAGTTGTTGACCATCAATGCGCAGGGCATCTCCGGGAAAGTTTTGACGTTAATGGATATTGATGAAACACCGCTTGCCGCTTTTGTCGACGAGCTTAAAGCACAGACAGAAGCACAGATTAAAAAAAAAGAACAAGTCGCCGTGAATAATATTCAAAAAATCGCTGAAAAGCTGCTGTGGGATTTTCCCATTGAAAATAGAAAGCTCGATGAGTTCTCAAAGCCGGTTTTAAAAAGAAGATTAAAACAATTGCCTTTGCCGGAAAGAAAAGCATTGGAAAAAGTAATTGCGGATACTTATGGTTGTTTAGCGGATGATCCCATTGAGCGCGGCGATCAAGGTCAATATGAAATTCGCGAAGCTATGGAATTGAATTAGAGTAAAATGTCATTCTGGAAGCCTGCCCTGCCGCAGGCCAGGGAATCCTTTTGCAAATCCAAGACCAGTGCTCGATAGAAAAAAGATTCATCCTGAATGACAGGCCAACACACACATGACTAATACGTAATCATCGCAAAGGGATACTATGAATAAAAAAGGCTTCATCCTTTTCATCGTTTTGATCGCTTTCTTTGCGTTAGCAGCCAAACCCTGGCTGCAGCAACCAACCCCGCAAACCGATGCCGCGAAAAAAGGGTTGTTTACGGTCGTCGAAGGCAGCGTCAAGAAAAAGCAGGTGCAGGATCCGGAATGGATTCGCGCGCAGGTGCAGACGAATGTGCTGGGCGGCGACCGGGTGCGCACGCTGCTGCAATCGCGCGCGGAAATGAAGCTGTCGCAGTTGGACGTCATTCGCCTCGCGCCGCAGACGACGATCGACATTGTCAAGCTTTATGAAGAAACCAAAGAGAAGAAAATTGCCACGCAAATCAAAGTGAAGGAAGGCGACATCTGGGGCAAGGTGAAATCGGTCGATGCGAAATCGAGCTTCGAGGTGTCGTCGGATTTTGCCGGCGCGGCGATTACCGGCACGGTTTTTCGCATTCATCAGGATTCGGCGAAGCAGGAAACGCAGTTGAAGGTTTATACCGGCGAGGTGAAAATCAGCAACGCGCTGGCCAACCTGGATTCGCTGCCGCCCAAAACGCTGAAGCCGCAGCGCATTCAGGGGCCCGTGCAGGTTCCGGGGCCGACGCCGATCACGATGGAACAATGGGTGTATCTCGTGCGCTCGTATCAGCAAATTACCATCGGCGCGCAAGGGCAGATCAAATCCAGCGGCTCGTTCAAAAAATCCGACCGTGAGGAGAATGATGAATGGGTCAAGTGGAACTTGCAGCGTGATCGAGTGCAATGAAACTCCAATTTAACGCTAGATGAATTTTTTAAAGTGACTAAAGTGGACAAGTCGCAACCGATCAAAAGTTTTTGCACCACAAAGGCACAAAGGTCACAAAGAAAAGCTTTGTGTCCTTTGTGCCTTTGTGGTAAAGTTTGGCTGCGTTCCGGCTTATCTTATTTGGGAAAATCGGAGTTTGACTTTTAGCCGGGCAAATTGAAGGTGAAACGACTCGTCAAAATTTTTCTCGCCGTTCTGCTGTTTTTTCTCATCGCGATCATCGGGCTGACGATTTATGTGAAAGTCAAATACCCTTCGGAACGGCTCCGGCAACTGTTGATTTCCTATCTGGCGGAGGAATACAAGCTGCGCGTCACGATCGCGCGCCTTGATTTTAATTTGTTTTCCGGTTTTGAGCTGGACGATGTTGCCCTGCTCGGCACGATGGAAGATCATGCGCCGCCGTTGGCCGTTGCGAAAATAACTTTTGCCTATCGCTGGCGCTCGTTGTTAGCGCGTCAACTTGATATTGCCGAAATCACGATGGCGCGCCCGTCTTTTTTTTACCGGTTAAATCCCGATAGCTCTTCCAACTTCGACGCGATTATCGCCGCGTTCGAGGATTCCGCAACGACGCTGGATGATACTGCTGCGACGGGCCTCCCGATTTCTATTCATCTCAAAAAATTTGCGCTGGAAAACCTTCAGCTCAACGCGGTGCTGGCGTCGGCGGTTGATTCACAGGCGATGGCGCTCGGACCGCTTAATTTAGCCGTCAATGAAATTGACGTGGATCGGCAGGCGCGTTTCAGCGGCAAGCTGCAATTGCGTGCGGAATCCGCCGCGGTGCATTTTTTCAAGACGATATTTGGGCAACGCGATACGCTCGCGCTTGCGGCGAATTTGCAATCCAATATAACGAGTTTTGTGAGCGGCGACTCTGTGAAGATGCAGGGGGAGCTGACGTTCGACAATGCGCAAATCAATCTCGGCAATACCACTCATTTTTCTTTGCCGCGAATTGGAACAACGGCTGATCTTCGCTACAATCTTGCTTCGGCAGAATTACAGGCGCCGGAAATTCGGCTGTTGATTGATGACAAAGAGCAATTAGCGGCAAGTTTTGAAATGAATCAACAGAATGGCTTATCGGCGCTGGCATTGCGCGTCAATCGCGGCGTGATTGATCTCGGCCAACTGTTGCGCCTCGGCCGCGAACACTCGAGCGGCAAGCTGCGCGCATTTTTGCAAACACTGGATTGCGCCGGCGAATTGGAATTTTCCGGCAGTGTGTTCAACAACGATGATAAAGGAACGGAATATCAAATTACGTTGCAGGGCCGCAATTTAGCCTACGCTGACAAGGTTTCCGGATTTAAATTCGGCGGAGGGAATTTAGCGGCAAGCTGGAGAACCAATGCCGATTCTTCCGCCGCGACCACCGGAAAGTTTGCTGTCGCGAGCTTTGACGTTCCAATTGACACGACGCAGGTTTTGAAAACCGGCCCACTCAATCTCGATCTCAACCTCACACTTGCGAAAGATTTTTCGCCGCAAACGGGCGATCTGAATTTGCGCTGGCAAAATTTTTCTGAAGGAAACATTTTCGCGCAGGCGGCTGTTGCGCCATCAAATATTTCAGCGAAAAGCGGCTCGTGGCTGGCGCGTTTACTGGGCCAGGCGGAAATAAAAATTGAAGCGCTGGAAATTTCTCCTTTCGCCGCGAATGCGGCTTCCGGCAAAATCAACGGCAAAATTACGCTCATGGGAAAGCGGCTGGATGAAACTGATTTGAATTTTACTTTGCAAAACAAAAATATTCGCTATGAAACGCTTGAGTATAAGGGCAAGCTGCCGGATTATCATTTAACGGCTTCGGCGAGACTTCTCATCAATTCCGCCTTAACAAAATTTTTGCTGCCAAACGGAAAATTGAACGTCGAACCGGCGCAGGCGAGCTTCAATGCAATTTATGATATGAAAGCGGATACGTTTCGCTTTAATTTGCCCGAGCTGGCGGTTGATCTGGCGCAGGTGACGCGCGCCTTGCCCGATACGATTCTGAAAAGCATGAATTATGCGAAAGCCAAAGGCCGCGGCACGGGCACAGGCTGGCTGCAGGGACGAATGATTGCGGATAGTCTGGATTACAACGGCGTTTTTTCGGTGCATTCGACTGATGCGTCTTATGCGGACAGTGTGCTCGGCGTTTATACCGATTCGCTGCAAATCAACAGCGCGTGGACGGTGACGACGGCGAAAACCACGGGCAAATATGCGATTGCGTGTTCGACGCCGCGGCTGCCGGATTATTTGCGACAGCCGTTGCCGCCGACGAAAGCCGGCGGCAAACTCACGATTGAGGAGACGAGATTTACGATTGATGACGGCAAGTTCGAGATTCCGGATTGGAATGCTGTGGGAAACTATCGCGTTGACGGCGAGTTTCGGCCGGCGGGTATTCAGGTTAAAACGACGGTCGATTTGGATATGCACGCGCCGGAGCCGGTCAATGTGGCGCGCGACACCAAGTTGCGCGGCGATTTGACGGCGCAGTTTATCCTTGATCAGTATATTCCGAATGAGCTGACCGAGTCGCAGCCGTCGCGCCTCGATGGCTGGCTGAAAATTGACGGACTTGATATTAAAATTGATACAACTTTGGCGGTGAAAAATCTTCGCGCCGATTGCCGGTTCAATCAGGATTTCGCCTTGCTCAATTTGCCGCTGGATGATCATCCGCCGATCACGTTCGGCATGGCGCTGGAGCCGGAAGCGCCGTTCCAGCCGGTGTTGATTTTAAAAACGTCGCCGGAAACGGCAAAACCGAATTTTGTGAGCGCCGATGAGGCGTTGTTGATGTACGATCTGTTTCGCAAGGAACGCTCGCAGCTCACGATTGACGAAATCGAGGTGAGCGGCTATCGCTTATCGAATCTCGCGGCGGATTTGCGGCTCGGCAACAGCCGTTTTGATATTCCGAAATTCAGCGTGAATTTGTTGGACGGCAATTTGGTGGGAAATTTTCTGATGGGCCTCGGCAACGGCAATCCCGATTCCATCAGCTACGCGACGAAAGTGCAGATTTCTTCGATCGACGTCTCGGCTTTTCGCCGGTTGCGCGCGCAGCTCGGCGGCAGGCAATCGCGCCTCTCGGCCAACTTCACGTTGAGCGGTCTGGGAACCGCGCCGGAAAAACTTGCGGACGTGGTGAATCATCTGACCGGCAGATTGCACATCACAAAAATCGAAAACCGGGTGGCGGCCAATCTTTTGCAAATGCTCGATCCCAACGGCACGGACAAAGGCGTTCAGAATATGCGTCTGTTGATGAAAACGCGCTGGAACGTCAAACAGCTTACGTTTGAAATGAAAAACGGTTTTGTTTACGCGTCGCTGTCGCACGTGAAGCCGTGGTACGCGCCGTTCACGCTCCCGCAGCCGCTCGATTTCGCCCGCTTTCCAATTCAGCCGTATTTGAAAACCGCGACCGCGGAATAATTCTTATCCCGTGACGGCGCTTTCCTCAAGCTCGTCAGATGAACTTCCCGATACGGTTGCCGCTTGATCGCGGCGATCCGCGAAGAGCGCTTTTTTCTCCAGCAAGTCGAACATGCGGTCGAGCAATTCCATTCGCTGCGTCATGAGCGTTACGGCCGCGCCGGAATCGACGCGCACGGCCTGTTGCGACGCCCGCAATTTTCGCAGCTCGGTTTCCAGTGAAATCAGAATAACATTCGCAAACGGACTGGATGCAATTTTCATCGAATTCCTTTTCGGCATGACGCGGTCCTATCGTGATTAATTTCATCTGCCTTGCAAGAACGAGGCCAGACAGTAACTCGCATGATAACAGTCGCGCCGCGTTTTTTTGCAATTACAGAATCGTCATCAGCGTTACGAGTTTGTTGAAAAAATTGTGGAACGGGATTTGTAAAAACTAATTGATAAAAAGCGTCTTCAACGTTTAACGAAAGCCGGAACGCATGCACAACGTTTACAAAATCGCGATGTTTCTCCTGTTGAGCGGCTTGCCTTTGGCGGCGCAAACGCCGGAGCGAATCAAGCTGCAGGGCGAACTGGAAAATTTGTCCACCGCTTTAACGCGCCTGCAGCGCCAGCGGCAAATTCTTTCTTTGCAGGCTGATAGCCTCGCAAAAGATATTCAGCGGCGCAAACAACAAACGCCTTCGCTGTTGCAGGAGCGCGGTCTCGACGCGACGCTGCGTTTTTCGCAAACGCTGGCGGATAGCCTGCAGGCGCTGCAATCGCGTGAACAAAGATTCGATGCGGCGCTCCGTCAGAAAGCTGAAGTTTTGCTCAAAATTTTGAATGATGATATCGCGCTTCTGGTTAAGCAGAGCGATGATCTGAAACGGCGCCGCCATTCGAGTGAACGTGAGCAGGTGATACTGGAGTTGGCGCAATGCCGGGAATGGCGGAAACGTTGCCAGAGGTGGTTGGAACAACCGCCGCCGGCGATCATCATTTATCAGGTTGAAGCGCAACCGGATGATACGCCGGAGACGATGCGCCGCAAAGCCGATTTTCTGCGCGATCAGTCGGATCGTATGCGCCGCGAAGTGAAACGCCTCGAAAAGAAAGTCGCCGAGATTCGCGATGAAACGCAAGTGCGCCGGCGGGTTGCCGATCTGGCGACGGATCTGGCGCTGCTCGATCCGAATCGCGAAGGCGTGGCGAATCCATCAACCGGCGAGGTGAAGACGGCAGGATTTGCCCCCGAACGCGGCAATCAGGATTTTGCGCTCAGTTCCGAAGCGGCGGCGCGACTGCCGTTTTTTCAGAACTGGCCGGTGCAAGTTGGCGAGTTGTCATTCGAGGAGTTGGAAAGCTGGCGCGGAAAATTGGAGCGGCTGAAAAAACATAGACAAGCACAGGCGGATAGCTTGATGAAACGAGCCGCGGAAATCGAGAAGCTCATGGTTATGCCGGCAGAGGAAAAACGCTAAACAATGATAAACTGGCTGGTGAGCTGTTTCGTAGTGATTGGGTTGGCGACGAACATCGTTCTCGGTCAGCCGTTTATTGACCGGTCGCTTGGATTTTTCTCTAGTACAGATAAATCTCGCTACAGCGGCCGGTCAATAGATTTCGTCGACCGGTCAATGAATGGAAATTGGCAGCAGCGTTCCGCCGCCGCGAATGCCGAACGCGCGCAATGGAAATTATCGCATCGTTTTCAGGGCGGCTGGGAATATGACAGCAACATTTTTGAATCGAGCTCGCGGCGCGCAGCGACAGGCTCCGGACGTTTTCTCTTGAACACGCGCGGCGACCGGCGTTCAACGCGCTGGCAAGCGCATTATAATTATTCCGCGGCGCTGCAGGCTTATAACGGCTATCGCCAGGAAAACAAGTTAAGCCATGATTTATCCGGCTCTCTCGGGGCGCGTTTGCAACCGTGGTTGCACTTGTCCGCGCAGGCCGGCGGGACGCTGAAATTTTATCTGGAAAATGCCGCGGACTATGGCACAACGTCCGGGCAGGTTGCGGCGAGTTTTTTCCTGCCGCATCATCTGACCGCCGAACTGAGCGGCGAAACCGGCCAACTCGATTATGCGGTGACCGATCTTTATGATTTCACGTTTGACGGCGCGGAGTTGACTTTGCGGCGGCCGCTCGCTGCAAACGGCTCCGTCGAAATGGCGCTGAATCGCCGCGAGTTGCGCTATAAGCGGCGGGCGTTGAATTACACGAGCAAGCAAGGATTGTTTCCCGGCCCGCTGGCGCAACGCGAGGCGCTGACGACGGCGAGAGTCGCGATGACGTACGGCCGTAAAGTGGTGATGCAACTCGCGGCCGAAACGCAGCGCAATCGCTCCAACAGTTTTGGTTATGATTTCAATCGCTTCCGCGTGAGCGGCCTGCTGGGTTTTCGCCCGGCCCCGGGCTGGATGTTGCGCGCCGCGGCGCTGGTGCAAAAAAAACGTTATCGTGACGATCTCTCGCGATTCAATCTGCGTGATCTCGATACCGAACGCGAGCAGAGCAATTTTCTGGTTGTCGATTTGAGCCGCGATCTGTCGGCGGAAATTTCGGCGGTCGCCCGCGCCGCTTTTTATGACAATGAATCAACCGTGCCCGGCGTTTTTTATCACAAGACCATTTTTTTTACAGGAGTGGAAATACGGTTATGAAAAATTTTATTTTGCTTCTTCTCATGGCGGCTTTATTGAGCGGCTGCAACAATGCCAGTTTATTCTCGCCCACTGCCGACGAGAAGCTGGATGGCAGGCTTGACGGTCCGTCCGGCCAAACCATCGTCGAAATGCAAATCACCGGCGGCTTTGCCGGCGTCAATCAACAGTTGCTCATCGACGCCAACCGGTTTGTGCAATTTATCGATCGGCGCGCGTCAAGCGGCCAAATTGAAACGGTGCTGACCACCGAGGAATTGAATCGGCTGATTACGGTGTTTGTCGAGAAAGATTTCGTGCACATGAAGCCGCAATATATCGATCCGAACGTGGCGGATGCATTCAACTATCGCCTCATCTATCGTTACAGCGGCGCGAACAAACAGGTCGACACCGATTATTTCGGCGCGCCGGCGGAGCTGCGCATCATCGTCGATCATTTGCTCAATTTGACGAAACCACTCGGCGGCCTGACGCTCGAATTTAAAACGAGCGCCGCCCAATTGCGGCATGGCGAAGAACTCACGTTGACTTTGATCGCAACGAATCGCAGCGCGGCGCCGATTACAATTCAAACCGGCGGCCAGAGATATGATTTCTTCGCCGCTGCAACTTCTACTGCCGGGTTGACCAACAGAATCGCGGCGCAGTCGCTGCTGTGGAACTGGGCCAATGACAAAGCCTTTATCATGATCCTGATTGAAGAAACGCTGCAACCGGGCGAGAGCCGCACCTACACGGCGGAATGGGATGGCCGCAGCAATAAAGGGGAGTTGCTCGAAGGCGAGTTCGTTATTGGCGCGCGTCTCGTCGCGCAACCGGGCGGCTACTCGGCGTTGCGAAAAGTGGTGGTGACAAAATAGTGGCGCAACATTTATGTTGCGCCTCATTATTTCGCCCGGAAACTTTAGCTGCCGGAAATAAAAATTGACCGGTCGCTGCCACTGCCTGTTTGCTGAAATTATTTGTACTACAGCGGCCGGTCAATGAATTGCTGAGAAGCGATGATTCCGCTACGACGGAATTCGTAAAGTGATAAACTGGACAAGGCTGACAAACTAAAGTTTGTCACTCCGATGGTCTGGAAAGCGAATTTCACGATTGGAGTTCTGGTTATGAAACAACCTCATTTCGTCAAAGCGAGCGCAATCGCCGCGATCTTCCTGCTCGTTTCCGCTTTGCAGGCCGGCCCCGGTCCGGATTTAAAAAATTCCTCGCCGCACCTGCAAATCGCTTTGCTCGGCGGCGCGTTTTCGCCGTTTGAAAATGAAGTGCAGCGCATTTACGGCACGGGGCCGCAGGGGCAAATTCAGCTCGGTTTACCGCTCGGACAATTCGGTCGCATTACATTTGGCGCGGGCTATTTTCGCAAAAGCGGCGATCCTTATTATCGCGCCGAGGATTTTGACGCGGGCAACGCCGGACGGTTTGAAATCTTACCTTTGTCGCTGCGAATCGAAATTGCCGGTCTCGGCGGACGCCATACGAAAGTGTTTGTCGGCGCGGGCCTCGACGGCATCTGGGTGCGCGAGAACATTACCGGCTTGCCGCGCTCGACGGGCGGCACGATCGGCGCGCATGTTTCCGTGCATCCGGAATTTTATTTGAGCGGGCCGTTCGCCCTCGTCACCGAAGGCCGTTTGCAATTCGCCGACGTCACGCTGCGCACCGGCAGAACCCGTTATGATTTCAACCTCAGCGGCGTGAGCCTGATGGCGGGACTGGCGTATCGGTTTTAGCCGGATGCCAATTGCTCGTTGCCGGTCGTTTTAAAAAATCTAGTAAAGCGGAAGTTGAGCTTGATCAAATAAAGCGGAGAAAGCGTCGTGAAATTTACCGTGATGTTCTTGTGCCTTGCCGGTTTGCGGCTTGCCTGTTCGCACGATTTTCCCACGCAGGGCTCGGAGGGCGCAAAGCATGGCGACCTCGTTGTTGATCGCCTGGACGTGGCGATGATTTATGATGACACCCCCGGTTTTTTGTATCCGCGAATGCGCCATGAGATCAATTTCACCGGTCATCTCACGGTTCCGGGTTTTATCGATCATTAGCAGGGCACGAATATTTTTGTGAACGAATCCGGCGTTGAGCGGCGAGTCACGACATATCCCGGCAGGGATGAAAATCCGCGTTTCTCGCCGGATGCCCGCAGCCTGACATTTGCCAGCCGCCGCCGCGACGAATATCAGGTTTGGCGAATCGATCGATGATTGCAAAATAACTTGTCGAGGGCTTAAGCCAAGTGCTATGCTTGTGGATCAAATTGAAATCACCAAAGTCGATTGAATCTTATGAAAAGACAAAATATGCTGTTTATGCCCCTGTTGCTCTTGAGCCTGTTGTTTGTGCAGTGCGGGCATTCGGTTATTGCCCCCATTCAAAGGGTTTTTCGCCAATTGACTCCTCTCGAAAAGCGCCTGGTCGAATCCGACAACAAATTCGGCTTGAAGCTTTTTCGCGAAGTCATTCATACCGAAGCCGACAAGAGCAAAAATGTTTTCATCTCGCCGTTGAGCGTTTCCATGGCGCTGGGCATGACCTTGAACGGCGCCAACGGCGGCACGCTCGAGGCGATGCAGAAAACTCTTGAGCTGGCGGGTTTGACCACGGAAGAAATCAATCAATCTTACAAAAGCCTGATCGAGTTGCTCGTGCAGCTTGATCCGAGGGTGAAATTTCAAATTGCCAATTCCATTTGGCACCGCGATGACTACACGTTCGAGCCGGATTTTATCAATCTCAATAAAACGTTTTTCAATGCGCTCGTGCGCGCGCTGAATTTCGCTGATCCCGGCGCGAAGGACGTCATCAATGGCTGGGTGAAAGAGAAGACCAACAATTTGATTGACAAGATCGTCGATGAAATTAAACCCGATCACGTCATGTTTCTGATCAATGCGATTTACTTCAAAGGCGTTTGGACTTACCAATTTGATCCTGCCCGAACCAAGGATGATTTCTTTGTGACCCTTGGCGGCTCGAAGCAGTCCTGCCGGATGATGCATTTAAAGAGCGATTTCTCATATTTTGAGAACGCTTCCTTTCAGGCAATCGACTTGCCCTATGGCGACGCCGGTTTTAGCATGACGATTTTGTTGCCCAAAGCTCGCACGCCGATCGATTCTTTGATCGCTGCCTTGACGCCGGAAACTTGGGCGGATTGGACGGACGGATTCCGGACAACGAAAGTCGAGCTGGCCATGCCAAAGTTCACCACGCAGTATGAAATCAAACTAAACAACTTGCTGGCGGCTTTGGGCATGGGCGCCGCCTTTACGGATTTTGCCGATTTCACCAGAATGTATGCGCCCGGCGGTTTGCGCATTGATGAAGTAAAACACAAAACCTTTGTCAAGGTGGATGAAGAAGGAACGGAAGCTGCGGCAGTGACGTCGGTGGGAGTCGTGGAGACCTCGCTTCCGCAAATTATTTCCATGCGCATCGATCATCCGTTCGTCTTTGCGATTCGCGAGAATCATTCGCGCACGATTTTGTTCATCGGCAAGATGGTGGCGACGGAGTGATAGCACACAATAAGTTAGCCCGCACCAGGCAGATCAAGACATGATCCGTCTCACCTTCACCGACGGCAGACGAATCTGGAAACTCAATGGCGAGAATTTTGCGCCGGACACGGAAGGTCCACATTCATGCGGATAATTTTCGCGCTGCCGCGAACGATTCGTTGCATGTCGTCTGGGGCGGAAATTCGATCAAACATCCGGTGATCTACTGAATAAAGTATTTTAATCAAATAGATCCACCGGCGGGAAATTCCCCGCCCGTGAGTTATTCACAAGTTTTCAAAATTGTACCGTTAAAAAGAGAGCTTTTTTTCATGAAACGATCAATTTCTTTAATGACGCTGCTGATCGTCGCCATGATCACCAATCCGGCCGCCCCACAATCAGTGGGCAAGCTGGAAGCTTTCGGCTTGCAGGGCAAGCGTGTGACCGCGCTCGGCGTGGCGCAGCATTTTTCGCCGCCAAATTCATTTCTCTATGCGGCCACTGAAGGCGATGGGGTTTATCGTCGCTCACTGGATCCGATTGATACCACCTGGAGCGATCTTGGTCTGAAAGGCAAAAAGCTCTTAGCGTTGGATATTCAAATTTGGGGCGCGGGGCCCGCTATTTTTCATGCGCCAATCGTGGGCGCCTCACCGGATCGTAATACGGGCGATTCAACCCTGATCTACCGCTATGAAAATGCGAATTGGATTCCGGCAGATTCCGGCATCACGCGCCGCGAAGTTGATCGCATCAAAGCTCTGGCGAGTTTCGAATCCGCCGGGCATACGCCGCCGGGTGAAGCTTTCGCCGGCGGTAGCGGACTCATTTATCGCTCAACAACTTTCAGCCGCCGATGGCGGAAAGGCTACAGTATTGGCATCGGCGCCACCAATGCGCTGGCGACAAGCCGCATGGCGTTTATCAGCGGCGAAGTGTGGGCGGGCGGTGAAAACGGCATCTTCGCGCCCTGGATTGCGAAGTCAAAAGACGACGGCCAAACCTGGGAGGTTTTCTATCCCGACTTGAGCGGCGATAACGCCTGCAACGCGCTGGCGCTCCATCCGCTGGCGTCCAACGTCATTTACGCGGGCATGGAAGGCGCGGTGATCAAAACCACGGATGCGGGAAAAACCTGGGATTACACCGGCTTGCGCGACACCCCGGTTTATTTTTACGGTCTGGCGCTTGATCCCCGAAATCCGGATCACCTTTATGCCGGCGGCACGATCGCAAATCCCAACAGTTGGGCGCTGTGGGAAAGTTTCGACGCCGGGGCCACGTGGAAGGAAATTCCGCCACCGGTTCTCGTCACGCCGGTGGTGATCTCCGGCATCACGAGCATCGTGGCGGATCGCTATTCCGCGGGTATGATTTACATGGCGACTTTGGGCCATGGCGTGTGGAAATATCAAAGCGGAACCACCGGCATCGATGATCGTCGCCACCGGACTGTCCCTGAAGATTTTGCGCTCGAGCAAAATTATCCCAATCCGTTTTCTGCCAGCGGAATCTTCGACAATCCCGAGACGGTGATTTATTATTATCTGCCTTCATCTCAGCACGTGAAACTGGAAGTGTACAACGTGCTCGGAGAGTTAATCGCGACTCTGGTTGATGAAGTGAAGCCCGCCGGCGAGCACGGCATTCGCTGGAATGCGCGAAATGCCGCGGGCGCATCGGTTCCTGCCGGCATTTATTTTTATCGGTTGCAGGTGGAAGCCAAGAGCATGGCGACGCGCAAGATGATCTTGTTGCGTTGAATGTATCATGCCAATTTAAAATAAGAGAGTGTCTATGCACAGAGCCAAACTATTCCTAATTAGTGTTGTTATCATCGCGATGTTCTTTATTAACCTGCACGAGACGCGAGCCTGCAGTTGTATAGAACCACCGCCGCCCGCGAAAGCGTTTGCCGAGGTGGATGCCGTGTTCATGGGCAAAGTCATCTCGTTCGAATTAACCGGTGATGCCTTTTCTCGCCGTCGCGCGAAATTTTCCGTGGCCAAAATCTGGAAGGGCGAACGAAGCGCTGTGAATGAAATTTTGACGGCGAACAATTCTGCGGCCTGCGGGTACGAATTTGTGGCCGGTGAAAGTTATGTCATTTATGCCTACAAAGCCGGTGACGGAAAACTGCACACCAATATTTGCACGCGCACCAAACCGGCGCGTTTCGCCGCGGACGATTTGAAATATCTCGCCTCAGCCGCGAACTTCCCGCTGGCCATCGGCAACGCGTGGACCTTGCAGCAGAAACAAACGCAGGTTCGCTACAAAGACAACATCAGCGATTCCCTGCGCGTCGCCGGCAAATTGTATTTCCGCTTCGAGCATTTTCGCGAGTTCAACAATGTCGCGCTGCGTCTGGCGGATGACGGCCGGCTGTACATGCGTCTCGATACGACAGAACAACTATGGCTCGATTTCGGCGCGAAGATCGGCGACAGTTGGCCGGTGATCGCGCCGAATAAACTCGCGACGTGGACGATACAATTGCAAAGCCGCACCGATACGATTAAAACGCCGGCCGGAACTTTTACGCCAAGTTTGCGCTTTCATTTCAAATTCCCCGGCGCGGATAACGATTGGGTCGAATGGTACGCGGTCAATGTCGGGCCGGTCAAGCGCCTCCAACATGGCATTGCGCCGTTCGAGTATAATCTGCAAAGCGCCATTATCAACGGCAATCCCCTGCCGACTTCAGTTGAAGAGAATCCACCCTCTAACACCGCGCGGAATTTTGCGCTGCAACAAAACTATCCCAATCCATTTCCTACTGCCGGCAACAACGCTACGGCGATTCGCTATCGCCTCAATGAAGCGACGCCGGTTCAATTGAGCATTTATGATATGCTCGGCCGGGAGATCAGAACGTTGGTGCAACAATATGAGCCGGCCGGCGAGCATGTTGCCGTGTGGGACGGCGCCAATGCGGCGGGCGAGCAAGCGCCGAACGGAATTTATTTCTATCGCTTGCAAATGGGCAAACATGTCGAAGTCAAAAAGTTGGTGTTGACAAAATGAAAATGCTCAAAATGTAGGCAAAGTGTTTCGTATCAAAATCGAGTACTTTGATCAAATTGATCCCGCGCCGGGCGCAACCGCGCGCGGGGATTATTCGGCAACTTTCAATTTTCCCTGTCAATAGTCGGAGGTATATTTATGAAAAAACTTTTGGCTTTATTCTCTCTGCTGCTCATCGCCGTCGCCGTGACGTATGACGACGCCGGCACGTTCTGCGTCATCTTTCCGCAAAACGGCCGCGACATCTGGGGCGTGGAGCAGCGCAGTTTTCTGATCTTTCGCGCCAAAGAAGTCGATCTCATTCCGGCGGTGAAATTTGAAGGCAGCGCGCGCGACTTTGGCATTCTCGTGCCTGTGCCCGCGGTGCCGCAGCTCAGCACCGTCGGTTCACAGATTTTTTCCGAAGCGAGTTTTCTCACGCAGCCGTTGTTTCGCAACACCGGCGAGGGCTGCGGCTGCGACAATTCGGATAATTTCGTCACCTCGCCGCTGAAGAATTTTAATCGCAACCAGCTTGGCGCTGTCGTTGAAGATGCGAGCAACGGCGTCACGGTTATTTACGAAAAGCAAGTCGGCGCTTTTCTCGCGGCGGTCTTGCAGGCGACTGATGCCGGTGATCTGACGAAATGGTTGAATGACAACGGTTATCGTTATAATCCGGCGGATGCGGCCATCTTGGGCGATTACATCAACCGCAAATGGTATTTTGTCGCGATGAAATTGGACACGACCCAAGTACCGCCGCTGATCAATAACTGGTGGGCGGCCACGACTGCACCAGCGCGCCTCACGTTTCCTTACGATGGCAAATCGCTGATTTATCCGCTGAAAATTTCGGCGATCAGCACGAAGGAGCGCAGCGAAGTTTTGGTTTACGCGATCGGCCCGGATCCGATGCGTTTTCCCGACGCCAAAGTCGAATATGCCAATTTTATCTCCACAGCCGAAGCCGAAGCCATCGCCATGCAATATCCGACGCTCTCGGGATTTTTGCCGGAAGGCGTTTTTCTCACCAAACTGCGCCGCACCTTTACGAAAGACGAGATGAACAACGACTTGCTCCTCGCGCCGACGAACGATCGCAGCGAGTTCCGCGAGATTCGGTATGCGGACGCCGGAATGCGCGGCGCGGCGTTGTTTCTGGCGGTGGTGGTGTTTTTGCGGGGTAGAAACAAAAAGCACGAACTGGCAGCGTCGCAAAGAGGCAAATCATGGCAAGAATGAAAATTATTCTTTCCGTTGTAACTATTTTAGGTCTTGCAACCGAGGCGCTTGCTCAAACTTCCAAATTTGGCCTTAACCTGGGCTGCAATTACACTGCATCGTCGTTTGACAGAAAAGCAACTCTTGTATGGGATGTCGAAAAAAAGTTGTCGCCGCGTTTGGGCCTCGTCGTTATGTATGACATTAGCGGACGTTTCAGCATCAATTCCGCTTTGCTTTATGATCGCAAAGAAGGCCAATTTTCGACATTGGGCGCGGCGGATGGACTGGCGATCGTGACGGAGCGGTATCATTATTTAGCCCTGTCGCCCAAATTGCAATATAACGGCAGGTGGGGATTCTTTCTCAATGTCGGACCTGCTGCAGGCGTTAAATTGAAGGCTGAACGAGTACGGCGCGAAATTGATTTAATTGATTTCGCTCCCTATAAAACTGAAATTGAGCACGCAAAAGACATTCGCCTCGGTTTCATTGCGGGAGTCGGGTATGAAATAGCCGTCTTCGGCATCGCGTTGGCTCCGGAGATTTCCTATGATTTCGGATTAAACGATGTCAAACGATCCGGCAAGTCGAAATGCTCGAGTGTGGTTTTTGGCATGTCGGTTTTATTCTAACACATAGTGGCTCATATGAAAACCTCAATCAAATTTTCTATTTTAGGCGTCGCGATGTTGTCGGTTATTTCAATCTTCTGGCTCGCCGCCTGTTCGCCGGAGCAGCAGACCTCGCTTTATGAAGATATCAAAACCGATGTCGTCGCCATCAAAGCCACATCGCACGATCAGCCCGGCTATCAGCCCGTGCCGGATTCGCTGCGCTTGCGTTTTGATAAAACATTGCGGGCGCTGCGTGTAACGGTTGTCGCCGACGGCTGCGGTCCATTGCCGCAGGCCAAAGTAGAGGAAAGCGCGGGGCGTTTGCTCGTGCAATTAGACATGAAAAATACCTGCGTGCACGTGCGCGCGGAATTTTTCGACGTCGACATGCTGATCAGTCCGGTGCATGAAGACGAATTTCGTCTCCTCGTGATCGGCAACGATCCCGGCCTGGTTTTGTTGAATCAATTGGTGGATGTGCGCAAGCTTCCCGGCGTCAAATAGTCTGAAGTGGGAGAGTCCGAGGTCCGAAGTCGTTTTTGCGGTTTGCACTATTAAATGCAGCTGTCATTTCGATGATATGCTTTTAACAATTGTTTTGCCCTGAATAGTTTTGCCTTTCAATATATGCCTGAATAGTTACTCGCGTTTTCAACTTGATTTTCCCATGGAGATTTTTTTATACGAAGATTTGCCCTCATCGGTGCAGTAGCCGTTTTTGCGATATCATCTTTTAGCTGTCCTCGATTGTTCGTCAACATTGCGCTTGCCTCCGGCGGTCAGAAAACCGACGCGAAGCCATCTGCGAAAATCATGCAGCTTTACCGCGCCATTGAAGTGGCTCGGCTTTTACAAAAATCATCAAATCAGAAAGCGACGGCCATCGCAAAGTCATCGTCGCGCGCCAGGGCAACGGGATTGCAGGCCATCGCCGGCCTGGTGACGACGAGCGACGGCACGCCGTTGAGTCGAATTAAAGCCATCCTTGTTGCATTTACGGCCAATGCTGATTCAACCGCCTCGAAGGGATTTGCCTACGTCAATCCCGACGGCAGTTATCTCATCGAGCATTTATTGCCTGGAAATTTTTATGTCGTGGCGCAGGCGGATAGTTTTGAAACGCAATATTACAATCAAGTTGCGAGGCTTGACCAGGCGAAGCTGGTGCACGTCGCGGCGTCCGATACGACGACGGGCATCGATTTCAAATTGCAAAAAACTTCGCCGGGCACGGGCGTGATTTCCGGCAAAGTGACGAATGCGAAAGGCGAGCCGTTGCCCGGCGCTTCGGTGCAAGCTTACACGTTGGTAGATTCTTTGTCGCTCAAACCGCAATTCTGGATTTACACGACCACGGATTCGGCCGGACATTTTCGTCTCGAAGCTCCGGCTGGGGAATATGTCGTTTCGGCGAGCGCTTACATTGGTTGGCAATCCGTGACGCGCTGGTATCCGAACGTGTCGACGCCGGACAGCGCGAAGCCCATCGTGGTGCAGAAAAATGTTGATCTGAAAAACATTGATTTCAAATTGCCGATTGTGCAGGGCAATAGCGTGATTTACGGCACGGTCAAGAGCGATGATGGGCGCGGCCTCATCGGCGCGTTTGTTGAAGTGACGCCGGCCGACGATCAAACGAAACCGGGCTGGAAAATCTGGGCGAGCGCCGGCACCGACAGTATGGGGCAGTATTATATTCCGAATTTGCCGCCCGGCCAATATCTCGTGCACGCGCAATATTGGGAAGATATTCGCTTTGGCGAGCAGTGGCATAAATTGGCCGACACACGCGAGCGCGCGACGCCGGTTGCAGTAGAAGAATCGCAAAAGGTCGGCCCGATTGATTTTCAACTCAAGCTTAGACCGCAGTACGGCAGCATTTATGGCCGCGTCACCGCCGATGCCGATGGCAACCCGATCGCGCGCGCTTATATCGAAGTCTCCCCGCTGAAAAGAAATTATTACTCCGGCGCGCCGATTGGTTTCTGGAATTGGAACACGACGACCAACGAGCGCGGCGAGTATCGCCTCGATCTGCTGCCGGAAGGCGAGTATTTGATTCAGGTTTACGCTGACGGCGCGTTGAATGCGGGCGTGCATCGTATCAACTGGAATGGCCGCAACCAGGCCGGGCACCAAGTCGGCACCGGTTTGTATTTGTATCGCCTGGAGAGCGCGACTGTGACATTGCGCGGGAAGATGTTGTTGCTGCAATAACCCAGTCGGCTCGACTGGAAAATTTTCTAAAATCAGGAGCGTATGGCAAAATATCGTTGTAGATTGATGATTGCCGCCATGTGCGCGCTCATCTTTCTGGCCGCCTGTGAACATCCGCTGGCGCCCAAGAACGGCTTCTTTTTTATGGGCGAACTCAATGACGCCACATGGCGTGGTGATTCCGACGCTGAACTATATAAAGACGGCCGCTTGGTCATCTGGGGCTTGCGCCACTACAGCCCGGGTAATCTCGATGACATGGTTATTGTGGTCGAATTTCGTGGCGTTGGCAAATAT
>Ga0247727_10002884_pt1 | contig 38805 bp, 34 predicted proteins | sample WisWelCaveWW1625_FD_202498 | JGI IMG/M metagenome (GOLD analysis project Ga0247727, IMG submission 202498) | Biofilm microbial communities from Wishing Well Cave, Virginia, United States - WW16-25 | ecosystem: Environmental > Aquatic > Deep subsurface > Groundwater > Cave microbial mat | place...
CGATCGGCCTGCCCTCGATCGCGGTCGCGGGCTTCTTCACGCTCGGGGACCCGCAGCAGCCGTTCGTCGAGCGCGTCAACAACGTGTTCCAGTTCGCCGACGACTTCACCTGGCTCAAGGGCCGCCATTCGCTGAAGTTCGGCATCGACATCCGCAGCGAGCGGATGAAGATCGCGTTCATCAACCGGCCGAACGGCGACATGACCTTCAACGGGGTCCTGAGCGGCAACGCGCTCGCCGACTTCCTGCTGGGCCTGCCGGCCCAGTCGCGGGCGACCACGACGCAGGCGATCCAGGACGGCAGCAACCGGCTGTACGCGGGCTACGTGCAGGACTCGTTCCGCGTCTCGCCGCGCGTGACGCTGAACCTGGGGCTGCGCTACGAGCTGCCACGCCCGTTCTACGACGAGAACGACGCGATCGTCGGCTTCTCGACGGGCGTCCAGTCGCAGGTGTTCCCCCAGGCGCCCGCGAGCCTCGTCTATCCCGGCGACCCGGGGGTGCCGCGCGGCATCATCGAGCAGGACAACAACAACTTCGCGCCGCGGCTCTCGGCCGCCTGGGACGTCCGGGGCGACGGCCGCACCAGCGTCCGCGCCGCCTGGGGAATCTTCTACGACACCGTGCCCGGCCAGGGCGACCTGTTCCAGGCGGGCGTGCTGGCGCCGCCCTTCACGCCGCTCGTCCAGGTGGACTTTCCCGCGCCGATCACGATCCAGGACCCGCTCCAGGCGCTGGCCGGGCCGCCGCGGCTCTTTCCGCCGGCGCTGATCATCATCGGCTGGGGCCAGGACTACGTGACGCCCTCCGCCCAGCATTACAACCTGTCCGTGCAGCAGCAGGTCGGCAACTCCATGGGCGTCGAGCTGGCCTACGTCGGCTCGCGCGGCAAGGATCTGCCGATCTTCATCGAGGTGAACCCCGGCGTGTACCAGCCCGGCCAGACCACCCGCGGCGCCCGCCTGATGCCCGCGTACTCGCTGGTGCGGCCGACGTTCTCGGTGGCGGAGTCCTGGTACGACTCGCTGCAGGCGAGCCTGCGGTTGCGCGATTGGCGCGGCCTCGACCTGCTGGCGTCCTACACCTGGGCCCACGCGATCGACCACGTCTCGGGACTGAACATTGCCAACGCCGAGCAGCCGCGGCCGCTCCTGGCCGTGACCCAGGGCGACGCGGCGTCGGTCGAGGCCGCGCTCGCGCAGGAGCGGGGCGACGCGCTCTTCGACGTGCGGCACCGCCTCGTCGTGAGCTTCGGCTACGAGCTGCCGAAGCTCGAGGACTGGGGCGGCTTCGCCGAGGCGGCGCTCGGCGGGTGGCAGCTCAACGGGATCGTGCAGTGGCAGACGGGTTTCCCGTTCACGGTCGTCGACCCGAGCGGCACGATTCGCTTCCTGACGGAGCGACCGGCCGTCGTGTGCGATCCGAACGACGTCGCGACGCCCTCGAACGATCAGATCCGGGGCGGGGCGACCTGGTTCAACACGGCGTGCTTCGCGCGCCGGCCGCTCGCCGCGACGGCCGAGCCCAGCAACCAGGGCCGGAACACCGTGCGCGGGCCGGGCTTCGCCAGGACCGACCTGTCGCTCTTCAAGAACTTCCGGATCAAGGCCTCTACGCTGCAGCTGCGGCTCGAAGGCTTCAACGTGTTCAACCAGGTTCGCTTCAACCAGCCCGAGTTCCGCATCGGGACACCCACGTTCGGCCAGATCACCTCGGCCGAGGACGGGCGCGTCCTGCAGCTCGGAGTGAAGTTCCTGTTCTGAAGAGGCAGGCAGCGAGAGCGCTCGCGACGAGGAGGTGGTGCGCGTGATGGGACGCCACGCAGTCGTGCTGGCCCTCGTAGCGATGGAAGCGCCGCTCCGGGCCCAGGTGTCCGGGCCCGGCCCATCCCCCGCGGGCGTTGCCGTCGACGTCTCGAAGGGCCTGACCGCCGTCGCCGGCCTCAAGCTGGGCCACCACACGCTGAGCGAACGGCCCACCGGCTGCACCGTGGTGCTCGCCGAGGGCGGCGTAGTGGCCGCGGTCGACCAGCGGGGCGGCGCGCCCGGCACGCGTGAGACCGACCTCCTCGATCCGGTCAACCACGTGCAGCAGGTCCACGCGATCGTGCTCGCCGGCGGCAGCGCCTTCGGCCTCGACGCCGCGACGGGAACCGTACGCTGGCTCGAGGAGCGCGGCATCGGCTACGACACGCGCGTTGCCAAGGTGCCGATCGTGCCCTCGGCGATCCTGTTCGACCTCGGCTTCGGCGGCCAGCCGCAGGTCCGCCCGGCCGCGGACTGCGGCTACCGCGCGGCGCAGGCGGCGAGCTCCGGCCCGGCGGCCGAGGGCAACGTGGGAGCGGGGGCGGGCGCGACGGTCGGGAAGCTCGGCGGGCCGGGCCGATCGATGAAGGCCGGCATCGGCACGGCGGCGATCGCGGTGGGGGACCTCGTCGTCGCCGCGCTCGTCGCCGTCAACGCCGTGGGCGACATCATCGATCCCGCCAACGGAAGCGTGGTCGCCGGCGTGCGCACCGAGGACGGCAAGGGCCTGGCCGACGCGCGGCGCCTGGTTCGCGAAGGCTTGCGCCGCCCGCAGCGCCCGCGGCCGGTCGAGAACACCACGATCGGCGTCGTGGCCACGAACGCCCGGCTGACCAAGGCCGAGGCCCAGCGCGTGGCGATGATGGCGACTGCCGGCTATGCGCGGGCGATCTCGCCCGTGCACCTGCCGGGCGACGGCGACACGCTGTTCGCCTTGGCGACGGGTACGCTCCAAGGCGAAGCCGACGTCGGGCTGATCGGGGCGCTCGCGGCGCAAGTCACCGCCGACGCCATCGTGCGCGCGGCGACGCAGGCCACCGGCAGCGAGGGCGTGCCGGCGGCGCGGGACCTGGCAAGGCCCTAGTCCGCCGATTCCGACAGCGAGGCTCGGCAAAGGCCCTCGGGCACAGACGGACGTGGGTGCGGGCGTGCGACTTCAGTCGATGACGGTCAGCTCGTTGGAACGTCGGTTGCCAGTCGTGGCAGATCGCCGTACGGATGGAGTGAAACCATGAAGATCCCGTGCCTGCTCGCGTTGTCCGTTGTCGCCGGCTCGAGCACCGGCGTGACACACGCAGCTTCAACCGAGCCGCTTGCGCTCACGAACGCGAACGTGGTCGACGTCCGCGCGGGGCAGGTGAGGGCGGGCGTCACGATCGTGTTACACGACGGAAAGATCACTTCCGTCGGCACCGCTCCGCCGCCCGCCGGCGTCCGAACGCTCGACGTGCGCGGCCGCTACCTGGTGCCGGGCCTGGTCGACGCTCACACGCACATTCGAGCTTCGCCGCCGCGCGCCAGGCGCTCGAGTCGGGCGTGACCACGGTCCGCAGCTCCGGCGTCGCGCATTACTTCGACGTCGGCTTCCGTGACCTGGTGCGGAAGGGCGGCCTCGCGGGGCCGGACATGCTCGCCTCGGGCTACCACGTGCGCCCGCGCGTGGCCGAGGAGGCGTTCGTCAGCCATCCCGGCCTCTTCGAGCTGATGAGCGGCGTCGACACCGTCGACGAGCTGCGCATCATGGTGCGCGCGAACCTGGATCGCGGCGTCGACTGGATCAAGGTGCTCGCCACGGAGCGCGCGGGCACCGCGGACACCGACCCCCGCAAGCAGGTCTACAGCGAGGCCGAGCTCCGAGCCGTGGTGGACGAGGCGGCGGCGCGCGGCATTCCCGTCCAGGCCCACGCCCACGGCGAGGAAGGAGCCCTCGCCGCGGTCCGCGCAGGCGTGCGGAGCATCGAGCACGGGACCTACCTGTCGGACGAGGCGCTCCGGCTGATGAAGGAGAAGGGCGCCTACTTCGTGCCCACCTATACGATCGTGGAAGATCTCACACAGCCGGGCGGCGACTTCGACGTGCCCGCGCTGACGCTGCGCGGGCGCCACATGCTCCCGCGTCTCGGGCGCGCCGTGCGACGCGCCCACGAGCTCGGCGTGAAGCTCGTCACCGGCGCGGATACGAGCTACGGGCCCAACAGCCTCACGCGCATCGCGGCCGAGGTCGCGGCGTTCGTGGAGCTGGGCCTGTCGCCCGCGGAGGCGCTACGCGCCGCCACGCTGACGGCCGCCGAGCTGCTCGGCCGCGAGAACGCGATCGGTGTTCTCGAGCCGGGCTTCGAGGCCGACCTGGTGGCGGTCGAGGGCAACCCGCTCGTCGACCCGCGGGCGCTCCAGGACCCGCTGCTGGTGGTGAGCAACGGACGCGTGGCTGTGGATCGACTGGACTTTGCGAAGGAGGGACGCGAGAAGACCAAGGCCCCCAGCCAGTAGAGCAGAGAAGGCGCCAGAAGACGACGCGCACCGGCGCCCCCGTTCACGCCACGGGCCCGCTCATGGAACGGGCTCGCGGAAGCGCTCGCACAGGTCCACGAGCGTCTTGACGCCGAAGCCGCTCGAGCCGGCGTCGAAGTACTTCCACTCCTTGTCGCGGAACCCACCGGCGCCGGCGATGTCGAGGTGCGCCCACGCCACGCCGCTCGGGAGGAACTCGCGCAGGAACAGCCCAGCCGTGATGGCGCCAGCAAGCCCGCCCGCCGAGATGTTGTTGAGATCGGCGAACGGCGTCTTGAGCGACTCCTTGTACTCTTCGACGAGCGGCAGCTCCCAGATGGCTTCGCCGTGGCGCTCGCCGGAGTGGATCACCCGGCGCACCAGCTCGCGGTCGCTGCCCATGATGCCGGCGACGCTCGGGCCGAGCGCCCTGACCATCGCCCCGGTGAGGGTGGCGATGTCGACCATGTGCGTGGCGCCCTCCTCGCCCGTGCGGTAGAAGCCGTCCATTAGCGCGAGGCGTCCCTCGGCGTCCGTGTTGTCGACCATCACCGACTTGCCGTTCTTGCCCAGGTAGATGTCGCCCGGCCGCTGAGCGTGCGCGTCGGGCATGTTCTCCGCGCAGCACAGGATGCCCACGACCTTGACGTCGGGCCGCAGCTTGCCGAGAGCCCGCATCGCGTAGAGCACGGCGGCGGCCCCCGCCATGTCGCCCTTCATCTCCCACATCTTGTCGGGTGGCTTGAGGCTGATGCCGCCGCTGTCGAAGGTGATGCCCTTGCCCACGAGCACGACCGTCTCTTTCGAGGGCCTCTTCGGGACGCAGCGCAGCGTCACCATCCTGCCCGTGTTCACGCTGCCCGCTCCCACTTGTGCGATGCCGTGCAGGCCCTGCGCGCGGAGGGCAGCGACGTCGAGCACCTCGAGCTCCAGGTCGACCTCGCGCGCGAGCTCCGCGGCGCGAGCCGCCACGAACTCGGGCGTCGCCACGTTGGCCGGCTCGTCGATCAGGTCGCGGGCGCGGTTGACGTTGTCGGCGACCCAGGCGTATCGCGTCTTCCGCGACTCGGCGTCGGCCTTGTGGTCGGGATGGACCAGGATCGTGAGCGAGGCGTGCTTCGGGAAGAAGTCGTCCTTCTCCTGCCGGTACTTGTCGAACACGTGCGTCCCGATCACCGCGCCCTCGACGGCCTCGCCGACGAGCGAAGCCGCGTCCTTCGTGTTGACCGCGAGGCCGACCTTGGGAAGCCGATAGTCGCGCGCCAGCCGCATGGCGCGGGCGGTGAAGGTCTTCAGGTTCTCGTGCAGGTTCCACGCCGGCAGCTGCGGGCTCCAGTAAACGACCACGGATTTCGCGACACCGCCCTCGGGCAGCGTCGCGTAGTACTCGCGCTTCAGCGACTTGTCGCGGAAGGCCGCGGCGGCGCGCTCGACGTGGGCGCGAAGCGCCGCGTCGTCGACGTCGTGGAGCGTCCGCTTGTCGTCGAGCACGACGGCCAGCAGGTCGACCGGGTTCTTGGAAACCGGCGTGAACGACAGATCGATCTTCATGGGAACCTCTCAGCAGCGGCGCATCGATCGGATGACTGACCGGAGCAGTCTGGTCTACGCCAGCGCCTTGGCGTTGAGCTTCGCGAACTCGTCCTGGTTGATCGTGCCGGCGTCGAGCAGCTTCTTGGCGCTCGCGATCTGGTCCGCGCCCGCCTGCCCGCCGGCGACGTTCTCGATGTACGCCTCGGCCTCGGCCTGGGCTCGCTGGTGCGCGGCAGGCCCTCGTCGATGCGCTCGAGCATGTAGGAGAAGAAGGGGTTCGAGGAGACGCGCAGGAGCGAGTCCAGGCTCAGGATCAGGGCGCCTCGCTCGCCACGCGCCACGAACGCGCCCAGGCGGACCCCGAAGTCCTCGCCAGGGTCGGGGCGGCTGCCGTAGAGCCCGTCGCTCTCCGGGAACGGCAGGGCGACGTGCGACAGCGAGAAGACGTCGGCCGGATACGAGCGGCCGGCTCGCTTCGTCCACGCGGCCCGCTTCGGTCGTGCGCGCCACCGCCTCGGCGCTCGACGCGCTCGCGTTGGTGACGACCGTGGTCCGGAAGGGGCGCGGGGCGGGCGGCAGGAGGCGTGTGAGCCCGGTCTCCGAGCTGGCGCGCAGCAGCGGGCTCAGACCCGAGGCCCGGTTCAGGTCGAACAGGACCAGCTCGCTGCCGTTCGCGGGCAACTGGACGTAGAGCCCGCTCACGACCGCGCTCGTCAAGACCGTGAAGTCCAGCACCGACTGGAACGTCAAGACGCTCGGGAGGCCCGCGAGGCGTCCCTCCCGCGCGGCGCGCCTCATTCTCTCCTGCAGCGCCAGCGTCAGCGCGTGCGACTGGCGCGCGCCGTTGACGGGGAACGAGTTGTACTTGAACGGGTTGAACTCCGGCAGCACGTCCAACCACGCGGCCTTGGCGAAGCGCGGTAGCGCCGCGGGGAGGCCGGCCATTCCGGCGAAGCGGGCGAAGCCCGTGATGCCGATCATGGACGAGATCAGCACCAGGCGGTCCGGCCGGGAATAGGCCGTGTTGGAGCTCGCGTCGAGCGCGTGGATGACGGCGAGAGCGCCGCCGTTCGAGTAGCCGACGAGGTGCAGCGGCTTGCCGGGCCCCGCCCGCCTGACCGCCTCGCGGACCGCGAGCCGCGCCGCCGCCTGCCAGTCCTTCCAGGTGACCTCGGTCAGCGCGCCGGGGACCGTGCCGTGCCCGGGCAGGCGGATCGACACCGCAACGTAGCCGCGATCGCGATAGCGCCCGGCGATATGACGCAGACTGTAATGCCCGTCCGTGAGGCCGTGCAGGAAGACGGCCGCCCCCGCGGGGGCGCCGTCGGGGACCAGCAGGTAGGAGCGGTTCCAGTCGTGCGGAAACCGTCCGGGATAGAGCGGGCTGCCTTCGTAGTAGCGGTTGGCCGGGACGCGGTCCTCCGCGTCGAGCTTCGGCCCGAGCTCGCGGCGCATCCGGTCGAAGATCGCCGCCTCGGCCTTCAGGTAGCCGGCCCAGTCCAGCTCGTCGATCGCGTCCGCCCGCGGCTCGTCCGGCAGGTACGTGTGCCACGGCCGGAGCGGGGCGCCGCGCTCGGACTGCCAGACCCGCGCGGCGAAGAGCGTCGCCGCGACGAGCGCCAGCCCCACGAGCGCGCGCTTCGCGGCTGCGACGAGACGGGGCTTCATGAAGCCGCTATTATGGATTGTTTGGCTCAGGAGGACTCTTGCTGCCTTGGCTCACCATTGCCGTATCGATGACCCTGGCCGCGTGTGGCGGCGGGGACAGCGCCACGTCGCCCTCGGGCGGCGGCACGCTCGTGATCGAGGATCTCGTCGTCGGCACCGGCGCCACCGCCGCGAACGGCGACACGGTCACCGTGCACTACCTCGGCAGCTTCACGAACGGCACGAAGTTCGACAGCTCGTACGATCGCGGAACGCCCTTCTCGTTCCGCCTCGGCGCGGGACAGGTGATCGCGGGCTTCGATCAGGGCGTCGTCGGAATGCGGGTGGGCGGCAAGCGCCGCTTGACGGTGCCACCTTCGCTCGGGTATGGCAGCGCCGGCTTCGGCACGATTCCGGGGAACACCACGCTCGTGTTCGAGGTCGAGCTTTTGTCGATCGCCGGCAGGTAGCTTGTTCGTTGACACCGGATGGAGCAAATTGATAGACTTCCCTCGTCTTCGATACTGTCGCGGGGTAGAGCAGCCAGGTAGCTCGTTGGGCTCATAACCCAAAGGTCGGAGGTTCAAATCCTCCCCCCGCTACCAGCACTCATACACATGCACGAGACACCGAGGCCGCGAAAGCGGCCTCGGGCTTTTTGTAGCGGGCCTCGTGCCGGTCGAGGGCTCCCCGGGAGGTCGCTTGGCGAACCGTCTGGCGCGTGAGTCGAGCCCCTACCTGCTCCTCCACAAGGACAACCCCGTCGACTGGTACCCGTGGGGCGAAGAGGCGTTCACCCGCGCACGGGCGGACGACAAGCCGATCTTCCTGTCGGTCGGCTACTCGACCTGCTACTGGTGCCACGTGATGGAGCGCGAGAGCTTCTCTGAGCCGGAGATCGCGCGCCAGCTCAACGAGGGCTTCGTCTGCATCAAGGTGGACCGCGAGGAGCGACCCGAGGTCGACGAGATCTACATGGGCGCGACCCAGCTCATCACGCGCTCGGGAGGCTGGCCCAACTCGGTATTCCTCACGCCCGATCTGAAGCCGTTCTTCGCCGGCACCTACTTCCCGCCTGACGACGCGCGCGGGCGCCCCGGCTTCCCGCGCGTGCTCCAGGGCCTGCGGCAGGCCTGGCTGTTCCGCCGCGCGGAGCTCGTGCAGCAGGCCGAGGTCGTGGCGCAGGCGATGGAGCAGCACCTCGGCGGCCCACGGGGGGAAGCGGGCACCCTGCCGGGCCAGGAGCTCGGCGCGGCCACCCAGGCCGCGCTCGCCGCGCGCTTCGACCCGCAGTGGGGCGGATTCGGACACGCCCCCAAGTTTCCTTCTCCCGCCAACCTCTACTTCCTGCTCGACCGCATCGATTCGGACGAAGCGCGCAAGATGCTGGTCGTGACGCTCGACGCGATGGCCCGCGGCGGCCTCATGGACCAGCTCGCCGGCGGCTTCCACCGCTACTCGACCGACGAGGCGTGGCTGGTGCCGCACTTCGAGAAGATGCTGTACGACAACGCGGCCCTCGCGCGGCTCTATTCCGAAGCGGCGGCCATCGCCCCGGGCGCGGGCTTCGAGCGGGTGGCGCGGCTGACGTCCGACTTCGTGCTGCGCGAGCTGACCGGCGATGCGGGCGGCTTCCTGTCGGCGATCGACGCGGAGACCGACGGCCACGAAGGCGCCTACTACACCTGGACGGCGTCAGAGCTCGATGCCGCGCTGCGGGGAGAGGACGGGCGGCTCTTCCGCGTGGTCCACGGACTCGAGGGCGAGCCGACGTTCGAGGCCGATCGCTACGTCGTCCAGCTGCCGGCGCCTCACGCCGAGCAGGCCAAGAGCCTCGGGCTCTCGGAGGCCGAGCTGCTGCTGCGGCTCGAGCCGGGGCGCCGGGCGCTGCTCACGGTGCGCGACGCGCGCCCGCGGCCGCTCGTCGACGACAAGGTGCTCGCCGACTGGAATGGGCTGATGATCGGGGCGCTCGCGCGAGCCTCGGCCCTGCTGCGCGAGCCGCGCTACCAGGCCGCCGCCGAGCGCGCCGCAAGCTTCGTGCTGGAGCAGCTCGTCGAACCCGCGAGCGGCACGCTGCTCCACACCTGGCGCGCGGGCCGGCCGAGCGTCGCGGCCTACCTCGACGACTATGCGTTCCTGATCGAGGGCCTGCTCGAGTTGCACGCCGCGACGGGGGAGTCGCGCTGGCTGGCCGAGGCCGTGCGTCTGAGCGAGGAGCAGGAGCGTCGGCTCGCCGATCCCGAGGCGGGAGGCTACTTCTCGGCGGGCGAGGACCCGCGACTGCTGGTGCGGGCCAAGACCGCCTTCGACGGCGCCGTCGCCTCCGGCAACGGCATCGCCGCACGAAACACGGTCGAGCTGGCACGGCGGACGGGCGACGCGATTCACAGACGGCGCGCGGAGGCGACGCTCGCTGCGTTCGCGGCCGGGATGGAGGAGGCGCCACTCGCGCACGTGACGCTGGTGCGGGCGCTCGAGCGCCTGCGCGCGCTGCCCGAAGCCAGAACCGGCGTGCTCGTCGCCACAGCCGCGAGCACGCCCGTGCCCGCGGCGGAGAAGGCGTCCGCCGCGAGCGGCTCCGAAGCGCTCGAGGAGGAGGCCTACGCCGCGGTCGCGATCGACGGCCGCCTCGGCACGAGCGACGACGACGACTGGAAGCCCTTCCGGATCGAGCTCGGCGTGCAAAAGGGCTGGCACGTGAACGCGACCGCTGCCGGCGCGGGCCTCGTGCCGGTCAGCGTGGCCGGAGTCGTGGGCCGCGTCCGCGAAGTTCGCTATCCTGCCGGCGTGGCTTGGAACGGGGGAGCGGGCGTCGTGCCGGTCTACGTGGGGCGGGTCGTGATCGAAGGCGAGGTCGAGCGGCGCGGCGGTGGCGCCGTGAGCGTCGAGGTCTCCTATCAGGCGTGCGACGAGACGCGGTGCCTGCCGCCCGTCGCGCGCATCGTGCGCCTGCGGTGAGCCCGCTCCACCCCGCGCGGCTCGAGCGCTACGACTCGCTGTTCATCGCGCCCCACGGCGACGACGTCGCGCTCGCGTGCCCGGCTCGGGTGCTCGCCGAGGCGGAGAGCGGACGCCGGGCGCTGGTGCTCGCGCTCTTCGAGCCCGTGGACTCGGAGGCAAACGCGGCGCGGGCCGCCCGTGGGCTTGGGGGCGATTTCGCTGCCGCGGGCCTCGCTCCGGCGTCCGGGCCCGGCGCTTCGGACCAGACGGCGCCGACCCATGACGCGGCGCTCGCGGCGGCGCGTCTCCTCGCGGAGATCGGGCCGCGCGTGCAGCCGCTTCACGTCTACGCGCCGCTCGGCCTCGGGGGCTCGGTCGATCACCGGCTCGCGTACGACGCGTCGCTGCGGGCGTTCGCGGGCGAGGCGGGGCGCAACCTCTTTCTTTACGAGGAACGGCCCGAGGCCTTCGTCCCTGGCGCCGTGAGGACGCGGCTCGCGCTTCTCGGGGCGCGGCTGCCGCCTGGCGCAGCGAAGTCGGCGGAGCGTGCGAACGTCCTGCGCCACCTCTGGCGTGTCGGAGAGCCCGAGCGACTGCGGGGCGAGCGGATGGGGATGGGAGCGCGCTTCGCGGCGCGGGCCGAAGCCTGGCGTCGGCACCGGCTGGCCGCGCCATGGAATCCGCTGCGGGCGCTCGGGCCCCGGCTGCACCCGGTCGTGCATCTGGCCGACGAGGACGCCCGCGCCCGGGCGCAGGCCGCGGCCCACCTGCTGCTGCCGAAGGATAGGAAGGGCCGCTCCCGCGCGGCGGAGCGCTTCAACGCCCGCGCGAGCGCTGCGGCGAAGAAGCTCGGCGGCGTCTATCACGCCGAGCGCTTCTGGCTGGTGCTGCCTTCGAGCGACGGCCTGCCGGAGATCCAGCACCCGCTCGAGGCGGCAGGGCGCTGACGATGCTCGGGCGCATCCGCATCAGCGCGTGCTCTGGGTCGCGCCGGCCGCCGGCGCGTCGAGCGCGGACAGCGCCTGCCAGCGCTCCCTGTCCTGCAGCCAGAGCGTGTTGAGGTAGGTCCGCACCTGGTCGGCGGGGAAGCTGGACAGCGCGCCGAGGGCGGCACGCAGCCCCGCCTCTGTCACCGGCGGGGTGGCGTCGGCCTGCTCCGTCAGGATCCCGTCGTCGTGCGGGAGCTCGAGCGCGTCGAGAAAGGCCCCGAGCAGCGGCCGCCGCTCGGCCAGGTGCAGTCCGACCAGCAGTCCCTGGGCGAGCGGCTCACCGGGGTCGAGTACCGTCGCCAGGATGCGCGCCTGGGCGTCGGGCCCGAGCGCGCGCGCGGCCTGCGGCCGCAGGTGGCGTGCATTCACGAGCGCGCCGACCGCGGCAAAAACCAGCTCCTCCGGGGGGTCGGCGAAGAAGGCGGAGGCCGCGCGCAGCCGCTCGTGGGGTGTCAGGCCCTTCCAGAGGCGGGTCGCGGTCGTCTGAAACGGCATCGGCTCATCTCAGCACATCCCCGGCGACGACACCAGGCGGGCTCCCGGCTGCTACCATTCGCCGCGAGGAGCGCCCGTGGCCGGGGAATGTCTGACCGACGAAGAGCTCGCATCCCTGCGGGACGCCCCCCCGGGTGCTTCGCCCGGGGAGCTGGCCCGACACCTTGCGGGGTGCGAGCGTTGCCAGTCGCGGGCCCTCTTCGGCGCCGTCCGAAGCACGCGAGTCAAGCGCCAGCCGCCGGCGCTTCCCTCGCTCGGTCGCGCCTTGGCGCTGCTCGCGATCGTCGTTCTCGCGATGACGGTTTTCTTCTGGACGCTCGGGCGGCTCGTGGGCTGAAGCTGAAGGCGTCTCCGCACGCCGCCCGCCGCCGTCTAGCCGGGAGCGTCGACCGGCACTAGGGCGCCCGTGGTGGCCGCGGAGTCGCTCGACAGCAGGAACAGCACCACCCGCGCGATCGAGTCCGGCGTGGTCCAGCTCGAGCGGTCCGCGTTCTTCATGGCTTCGCGATTGGCCGGGGTGTCGATCGTACCGGGCAGCACCGCGTTCACGCGCACGCCGTCGCGGCGGTTCTCCTGGGCGAGCGCGCGGACGAGCGCGTGGAGCGCCAGCTTCGACACGGCGTAGGCCGCCATCCCGCCGCCACCTTGCTCCGCGGCGCGCGACCCGACGGCGACGATGCCGCCACCCTGCCGGCGCAGGTGCGGCAGCGCCGCACGGCACACGTAGGCGGCCGAATCGAGGTTGGCGCGCAGCATTCGGCTCCACTCGTCCACGGGCGCCTCGTCGAAGCTGGTTCCGCCCGCCCAGCCGCCCGCCACGAGCGCCACCCCGTCGAGCACGCGGAGCTCGGCGGCCGCGCGCTCGACGAGGCCCTGCGCCTGGCCCGCGTCGGAGAGATCGGCCTCGAAGCCGAAGAGAGCGGCGCCGACGCCCGCCTCCGCCTGGAGCGATTGCCACTCCCCGGTCCGGCGATAGCTGACGGCCACGCGCGTCCCGCCTTCGAGCAGCCGTCGCACCACGGCGCGGCCGAGGATGCCGGTTCCGCCGGTGACGAGCACCCCCCGAGGGGCGCTCATTCGGTCGGTCCCTTTAGCTCGTCCCAGGACCGGCCCGCCTCCGCGGTCCGGCTCGTCGGCAACCCCTTCGGCTGCCAGCCGGGGTCCATCGCGGAAGCGCCCACGAACCCCGACTGCTGGAGCACGAGCTCCGTGAAACCCGATTGTTCGAGGATGGAGACGGCCTGCACCGAGCGCCCCGCGCTCCTGCAGCCGACCACCAGCCGCGCGTCCCTCGGAAAGCGCCGTTCGACGACTGCGAGAAAATCGGGATTGGGTTGGCCGCCACCGGAACCCATGTGGAGCAGCGGGACGTTGTACGCCCCCTTGGGGTGCCCCTGCTCGAACTCTGGAACCGAGCGCACGTCGAGGTACGCATAGCCCTGGCCGTGCATCAGCTCGAGGGCCTGTTCCGGCGAAACGCGCTTCACGGGCATGATCGAGGCCCTCCTGCGGCGGTTATAGCACGACGTCGTCGAGCACCCGTGCGATGCCCTCGCGGAACTCGAGCGGCGGCGGCAGCAGGCTCAGCACGAGGTAGGCCTCGCCCGGGAAGTCGAAGAAGTAGCCCGGGTGCACGAGCACGCCGCGCTGGTCGAGGAGGCGCAGGACCCGCTCCTCCTCACTGCAGGTGGCCGGCACGCGCAGGACCGCCGACCAGCCGCCCTCGGGCTCGAGGAGCGTCGCTGGGCCGCCCGCGGCGAGCGCCTGGCGAAGCGCGTCGAGGTTCCCCGCGACACGGGCACGGATCGGGGCCTGCAGCTCGCGCTTGCGCGCGAGCAGCGCCGGTGCGGCGACCTGCACCGGCGTGGAGACCGGCAGGTAGCTGTCGGCCACGAGCTCGAGCCGCGAGAGGGCTTGGCGCCGCAGCGCCTCGGGTCCCACGACCGCGGTCCAGGCGAGCTTGAGCTGCGGCAGCCCGCAGCTCTTCGACAGCCCGCCGAGCGCGAAGGCGAGCGCCTGCGAGTCGCGCGCCACGCTCACGGCCCGGCGCGCGTCCTCGCGGAGCGGGAAGTCCGCGAAAACCTCGTCCGCCACGAGTGCGATCCCGCGCTCGGCGCAGAGCGACTCGAGCCGCTCGAGCTCGTCGTGCTTGAGGTACGCGCCCGTGGGGTTGCCGGGGCTCACGGCCACGATGGCGCGCGTGCTTGGGGTGAGCGCCGCCTCGATCGCGGCGTCGTCGAGGTGCCACTCTCCGTCATGCGAGAGCGCATAGCTGCGCACGCGCACCGATTCGAGGCCGGCCAGGAAGTCGAAGAGCGGATAGCCCGGACGGGGCACGAGCACCTCGTCGCCCGGATCGCAGAGCAGCTTGAACAGGAAGCCGTAGGCCTCGCTCGTGCTCGCGTGGAGCACGATCCGGTCGGGGTCGAGTGCGAAGCCGCGGCCCGCGAAGTCCCGGGCCACAGCCGCTCGCGCCTCCTCCAGGCCGAGGGGTGCGGGGTCGTAGCCACGGGCTCGCTCGGCGCAGAGCGGCGCGAGCAGCTCCCGGGCCTCGGGCAGGCCTGCTCGAGTCGGGTTCGTCAGCGTCAGGTCGATGACCGGCGCCCCGGCCGCTCGCCGGTCCGCGAGCCGTTTCGCCAGACGATTCGGCCTCAGATCGAAGCGCGTGCGATCCGAGAACATGCGCCGGCATCGTACGCCTGGCCGGGGGGACGCCACGAGAGGCAAAATGGAAGGTCCGCAGTGGACTCGCTTGGCTGGTTACCGCACCCGGCCGCGAGCCTCGACGCCGAGCACCGCTTCGACCCGCTCGCCGCACACGCCCACCAGGCTGTCGTGGAGGTTGGCCACGACGCAGGCGTGATTGGGCAGGATCCGGACCCGCTCACCCACGCGGAACGACTCGCCCGGCGCAACGGCGATGACGCCGTGCTCCTCCGAGAGCCTGTCAATGCGGCTGGCGCGGCCGAGGACTTGGCCGTGGCCGCCCGGCTTCGGCCGCAGCGGGTCGCTCGACAGGGTTTTGGAGCCCGCGTCGACGACCGCCCGGTCGGCCGCCGGCACGCTCACGACCGTCGCCAGGATCGTGAGCGCGCAGTCCTCGACGGCGCAGGTACCCAGGGCCACCTGCGACGCATCGTGGAAGACGTAGTTGCCAGGCCGACACTCGCTGACGCCCGCGACGCGCATCGCGAGCGCGGCCGTGGGGGTCGAGCCCACCGAGACCTCGTCCACGCGCAACCCTGCCCCGCGCAGCAGGGCCCCGGTCTCGACGATCCGCTCGCCCTCCTGCCGCGCGATCTCGTCCACGGAGGCCCTGCTCGTGGCGAGGTAGCCGTGGCCCGCGTGCGTGAACACCCCGCGCAGGCGCAGCCCGGGCAGCTCCGCGACGCGCCGGGCCACGTCCGCCGCTCGCTCGGGCAGCACGCCGACGCGCCCGTAGCCGACGTCCACCTTCAGCATCACCTCGAGCGTGCGCCCCGCGGCCCGGAAGGGCTCGGCGAGCGTGAGCGCTCCCTCCACGCTGTCGGCACCGACGGCGACGCGGGCTCTATCGGAGAGCGACAGCAGCCGTCGCCCCTTGTCCTCACCGACCACGGGGTAGGCGATGAAGAGGTCGTCGAAGCCGGCGTCGGCGAAGACCTCGGCCTCGCCGACCTTGGCGAGCGAGAGGCCCCACGCCCCGGCCGCCCGCTGGAGCCGTCCGATCTCCGGGCACTTGTGTGTCTTGGCGTGGGGTCGGAGGCGAACGCCCGCCTCGCGGGCACGCGTGGCCATCCGGCTGATGTTGCGCTCGAGCACGTCCAGATCGACGACGGCGGCGGGCGTCGAGAGATCGTCGAGGCAGCGGGGATCGCTCACGGCGAGACAGAGGCTACCAGAGCTCGAGCTCGCCTGCAGGCGTCCCGGGGGTCCCCGAGTAGCTGGAGCGTCGCCCGGGTTACACTAGCCGCCACGGGAGAGACTCGCATGGCGAGCGCAGCCCTCGACGGCAACCTTTCCGCGTGAGCGAACCCAAGGTCGACCCGCGGGCTCAGCTGCGGCACGACCTCCGGACCCCGCTCCACCAGATCGTCGGCTACGCGGAGCTGCTCGAGGACGAGGTCCGGGACGCCGGCCACGAAGGCTACGTCGCCGACCTGCACAAGGTGCGGGCGGCCGCGCGGCGCGCGCTGGAGATCGTGGACCAGTGCTTCCCGTCAGGAGAGGGAGCCGAAGCGCCGGTCGTCTTCCGGGAGCCTGAGGGCGACCCGCCCTCGCGCGACAGCGAGCGCGACCAGGTCGCCGTGCCGGCGCTGCGTCCTCCGGCCGAGCCGCTCGTGCCCGGGAGCATCAGCCTGCTGGTGGTGGACGACAACGAGCTCAATCGCGACATGCTCTCGCGCCGCCTCGGCAGCCGCGGGTTCCGGGTGGAGGTGGCCGAGGACGGCACGAGCGCCCTGGCCATGGCCGAGGCGCGCGACTTCGACCTGGTGCTGCTCGACGTGATGATGCCGGGCCTCTCCGGGATCGACGTGCTGAAACGCCTGCGCGAGCGCTTCTCGGAGTCGGACCTGCCGGTGGTGATGGCCACGGCGCGCGACACGACCGAGGACGTGGTCGAGGCGCTGCGGCTGGGGGCGAACGATTACGTGACGAAGCCGCTCGACTTCGCGGTGGTGCTGGCGCGCGTCGAGACGCAGCTCACGCTGCGCCGGCAGAAGCAGGAGATCCGGAGCCTGGTCGAGAACCTGGAGCTGCGCAACCGCTTCATCCAGTCGCTGTTCGGGCGCTACCTGAGCGAGGAGGTGGTGTCCGACCTCCTGGCCTCGCCCGAGGGTCCGAAGATCGGTGGCGAGCAGCGCCGCGTGACGCTGTTGATGTCCGACCTGCGCGGCTTCACGCCGCTCACCGAGGGGCTGAAGCCGCAGCAGGTGCTGCGGCTGCTCAACAGCTACCTGGGCGCGATGGCGGACGTCGTGCTCGCCCATCAGGGCACGGTCGACGAGTTCGTGGGCGACGCGATCCTCGCGATCTTCGGCGCCCCGGTGGCGCGCCCCGACGACGCGCGGCGCGCCGTGGCATGCGCGGTCGCGATGCAGGAAGCGCTCGCCGCGCTCAACCGGGGCAACGAGACCCTGAGCCTGCCCCGGCTCGAGATGGGCATTGCCGTCCACACCGGCGAGGTGATCGTCGGGAACATCGGCTCCGAGCGGCGCACCAAGTACGGCGTCGTCGGCAGCGCCGTCAACCACGCGGGGCGCATCGAGTCCTTCACCGTGGGCGGGCAGGTGCTGATCTCCGACGCCACGCTGCGCGAGGCGGGCGAAGGCGTACGCGTGGGCGAGCGCCTCGCGGTCGACGCCAAGGGGACGCGGGAGCCTATCGTCGTCTACGACCTGCGCGGGCTGGGCGAGGCGAGCGTGCCGGGCGCTCCGGACGGCCCGCTGCGGCTAAAGGTGCCGCTCAACGTGCTCTGCCACGTGGTCGTGGGCAAGCGCGTGCAGGCCGAGGCATTCGGCGGCCGGCTGGTGGAGCTGTCCGTGCGCAGCGGCTCGCTGCTGACGCCGCGGCGGCTACGTCCGCTGTCCAATCTCAAGCTCGAGCTGCGCCCGCAGGATCGCGGCCCGCTCGAGATCTACGCCAAGGTGATGCACGTCTCGGCCGACGGCTCCGTGGCCCTGCGTTTCACGCCCCTGCGTCCCGAGACCGAGGCGTGGGTGAACGAGCTGCTCGCGGAGGGCCCGTAGCCTGTCGATGGTGCTGCGTCGCACTCTCCAGACTCCGCTTCGCTCGGGGGAGTGAATCCCACCGGGCTCCGCAGCCCGTTGCCTGAGAACCTCAGGCCTCGCGGGACGCGGCGCGCCTCAGGCGGTCCATGATCGCGTGACCCAGGCCGGTCTCCTCGCACGGCTCGGCGAGAATGCGGTCGAGGCCCATGCCGTCGAGTCGGCGCAAGGCCGCGAAGAGCCGGGCGGCCGCCGTCGCGATCGCACCGTCCGGGGCCAGCACCTCGACCGCCGCGAACCCGCTCGCGTGCGTCGGCCCCTGGGCCAGCAGGCCGACGCGGCCCTGGCCAGGCGGAGCCGCCTCCGCCCGCTCCCCGAGGATGACGAGCGGTGTGCGGGTCGCGTAGTGCCTTTGGAGCTGACCGGGCGCGAGCGGGCGCTCGGCGGGCCCGGCCACCGGGAGCGTCATGCCCAGGGCTTCTTCGAGCGCCTCGCGCGGCAGTCCGCCCGGGCGCAGGATCACGGCGTCGCCCGCAAGCGACAGGATCGTCGACTCGAGCCCGACCTTGCAGGGGCCGCCGTCGAGCACCAGCTCGACCGCGTCGCCCAGCAGCTCGGCGACGTGCGCTGCCGTGGTGGGGCTCACATAGCCGAACGGATTGGCGCTCGGCGCGGCGAGCGGCGTGCCCGCCGCCGCGATCAGCGCTCGCGCCGCGGGGTGCGCCGGGACCCGCACCCCAACCGTATCCAGGCCCGCCGTCACGATGTCCGGCAGCTCCGGACGGCGCTTCAGCACCAGCGTGAGCGGACCCGGCCAGAAGCGCGCGGCGAGCTCCGTCGCGCGTGGGCCGTCGCTCACCGCCACCCAATCGAGCGAGGCGGCCTCCGCGAGATGCACGATCAACGGATCGAACAACGGCCGCGCCTTGACCTCGAAGAGGCGCGCTACGGCGCGCGGGTTGAAGGCGTCGGCGCCGAGCCCGTAAACCGTCTCGGTGGGGAAGGCGACGAGTCCCCCGCGCTGCAGCACCGCGGCCGCGTCGGCGAGTGCTATGAGGTCGGTCGCGGGAAGGACGCGCGCGGTCACGTGAGAGCCAAAGCCGGCGCGTGCGGTAGCCCTCCGCGCGCCCGCGCGGCCAGCAGGCCGCAGGCGGCGTCGATGTCGGGGCCGCCGGAGTAGCGACGCACGAAGCCGATGCCGTTCTCGGCGAGGGCCGACAGGAAGCGGCCGCGCTCCGCGTCGCCGGCGCGGACGAAGCCGCCCGAAGCGTCGTTGACGTCGATCAGCGAGAGGCGCACGCGCGCGCCATGGAAGAGCCGCCCGAGCTCGCGCGCTTCCTCGGGGCCGGTGTTGTAGCCCGAGATCAGCACCCAGGCTAGCTGAACGGGCCCGCCGCGCGAGGCGGCGAGCCGTCGCATCGCCCCCGCGAGCTCCGGGACGCCGTAGCGCGCGGTCACCGGGATCAGCCGCTCGCGCTTCTCGGTAAAGGCCGACGTGAGCGAAAGGATCAGGCGATACGGGTGTCCCTCCTCGGTGTAGCGCTCGATCTGGGGCAGCAGGCCGACCGTCGAGATCGTGATGCGGTCGGCGCCGATGCGCGCGCCGCAGGGATCGCGCAGCACGCGCGCGGCCTGCATCACGTTGTCGTAGTTCTGGAGCGGCTCGCCCTGGCCCTGAAACACGACGCCAGTGGTCGGCCGCTCGGGCGACTCGCGCCGGACGCTGAGCGCCTGCTCGACCATCTCCCACGGCTCGAGATTGCGCGAGAATCCGAGGCGGCCGGTCTCGCAGAAGAGGCAGCCCAGCGCGCATCCGACCTGAGACGAGAGGCAGACGCTGAAGCGTGGCTTCTCGAGCGGGATGCGCACGGCCTCGAATAGGCGACCGTCCGTCGAGCGGAACAGGTACTTGACGAAGGGATCGACACTGCTGCGCCTTCGGTCGAGGATCTCCAGCCGGTCGAGCCGTCCTCGCTCGCGCAGCTCGGCGGCGCGCGCTTTCGACAGGCCGGGCACGCCGTCGAGGTCGTCGCGATCCTGCCCGACCAGCCGGTACACGACACGCCGCGCCACCGAAAGCGACAACCCCGGAAAGGCCTCGACCAGCGTCTCAGGCGTTTGGCTACGCAGGTGAATCACGACGCAATCCTAGCAGTAGCCCACGACAACCCGGGAGGGGGCGGCCCCCTCGTTTCAAGGAAAGCCAGAAACACGCTCTTAGCCCCCGTTGGTCGCCAGTCCCAGGAATGCCGGATGACTGGTCTAGAACTTGAGGATGCGTCTCTGCCCCCGCACCTCCACCTCGACCTCCGTGTCGCCGATGCGGAGGACGCGAACGCCTTCGAAGCTGTCGCCCTCGAAGAGCAGGCGGTCGTTGATGAGCGCTACCGGCCGGCCGTCGCGCTGGCTGATCGCCGTGAGCCGCAGCTCGCCGGGCGGGGCCGCGGCGGACGCCCCGCCAGCGCCGGCAGGGGCTGGGGCGACCGGGTCGAGCGAAGGCCGCTCGAGGGTCAGTGCGACAGGACCTTCCGAGGCCGCCCGCACTGCCGTCGACGCGAGGCTCGCCGCAGCGGGCCTGGCGCCCGCCGCGCGGGCGGGCCGCTCCGGGCCAAGCGGCAGGGGCCGGCTGATGCGGATCGGCGGTGCCGACGGCAGCGTCGTCGTGGGTGCGGCCGGCAGTGTCGACGATGGTAGCGTGGACGGCGGTAGCGCAGCGGACAGCATTGGCCTGGGAGCGGGCGCGGGTGACGCCGCCGGCGGCAGGGCACGAGCGGCGGCCGGCTCCGGCGTCGGGCGCAGGAGCCATCCCGCGACGACGGCCAGGCCCAGCACCAACGCGGCCCCGACCGCGAGCAGGATGCGTCGCGCGTGCGAGGTCTCGCCCCAGGACACGGAGCCCACGACCAGGACCGCGGGCTCGCGCGCGTCCTTCTCGCGTTCCAGCTTGCGGAGGGCGTCGAGAATCAGGCTCATGGGTGCTCGACTCCCCCTGACAAGCGCGGCCCCTCATGCGGCGAGAGCGCAAAGAGCGCCATCCGCGTGCGCGGGCCGAGCCGGCCGTCGGCGACGAGGCTCGTCTGCCGCTGGAAGCGTGCAACCGCGGCGCCGAGATCCGGCTCTGCGAACCCCAGGCCCGCCAGCGACTGTTGCGGCGAGCCGCGGCTCGATTCGAAGCCGGCGCCGGCCGCTCGCTCGGGCCACCACACCACCGCGTCCTGGATCCACAGGCCGTCGAGCTGCGGCAGCGGCACCTCGAGCTCGGGCTCCCCGCCCATGCCGACGACGGCGGCGCGCGCGTCGAGCCGCAAGAGCGCCGCGAAGCAGGTATCACGCCGCGCAGGGTGCGAGAGCTCCAGCACGGCCGGCAGGTCGAACGCACGGAGCTGTTCGAGCTGCGTGCGTAACGAGGCGCGCGCGAGCCGCGTGACCCCCCAGGCCGCCTGCACGCGCGCCGCTGCGGAGGCGAACGACGCCTCCCGCGGCAGGGCACGCACGAGCTCGTCGAGTCGCGCATTGCGGGGTGGAGCTGGCGTCGGAGTGGGCGCGGGAAGGGGCAGGGGCGCTTCGAGCGCCCCGACGTCCGGCGCCTGAGCGCGGCGCGGGGCGATCGCGAAAGCGAGCACCGCCAGCACGAGCGTGAGCGCGGCCGCGACGAGCCCGTGCCGCCAGCGCAGCGGCCCCGGCGGCCTCTCGCCTTCCACTTCCTTCGCGGCTTGCCGCACCATCGCGGCGTTGATCGCGCGTGTGTCGTTGACGTAGCCCGCGAGCAGCGCGCGATCGCAGATGAGGTTCACGAGGCGCGGAACGCCGCCCGAGAAGCGATGCACCGCCGCGAGCGCCTCGCGCTCGAAGCCCACCTTGCCCTCGCCATCCGCGACGTGCAGCCGATGCCGCATGTAGGCCTTCGTCTCTTCGAGCGTCAGGGGCGAGAGGTGGTAGCGCGCCGTCACCCGCTGCGCGAGCTGCCGCAGCTCGTGGCGCTCGAGCAGGTCGCGCAGCTCCGACTGTCCCATCAGCACGATCTGGATCAGCTTCTCGGTGTCGGTCTCGAGGTTCGAGATCAGCCGGATCTGCTCGAGCACCTCCGGCGAGAGGTCCTGCGCCTCGTCGATCACGATCACGACGTTGCGCTTCGCCGCGCGGGTCTCGAGCAGGAAGCGGTGGAGCGCGTCGACCAGGCCTTTCTTCGACTCGCCCTCGGGCGTGACGTGCAGGTCGTCCAGGATCGTGCGCAGCAGCTCCTCGGCGCTGAGTGCGGGATAGAGCACGAAGGCGCTGTGGGTGTCCGGCCCGAGCTTCGAGAGGAAGTAGCGGGCCAGCGTCGTCTTGCCCGTGCCCACCTCTCCCGTGATCAGGACGAAACCGCCCCGCTCGCGGTGCCCGAACTCGAGGTGCGCGAACGCCTCGGCGTGCCGGTGCGAGAGGTAGAGATACTTCGGATCAGGAGTGAGGTTGAAGGGCTTCTCGCGAAAGCCGTACCAGGACTCGTACACGGTGTTTGGCCGATGGGCGTGACGGCGGGCTCAGTCTATCACCGGCATCAGCCCCTCGCGTCACGCCGTTGTCACGGACCCAGGCGGTTGAGACTCGTACCCAATGGCCTGAGGAGGTCCTCGCCTCAGGATCTCCTCGGAATGGACGGGAGGGAGACAGTCCACGCTCAAGCGTGAGGGCGTGCCGGCCGCCGTCACCAAGGCGTTCGCCCACGCCGTCGATCGTTAATGCGCTCAGTTCGTGGTGTGCCGGAAGCGCGCGAGCCGCAGGGCCTCGAGGTCGGACTTGAGCGGTGCCCAGTAACGCGCGTCCTCTTGGCGCTCGCGCCTTTCCTCGGCAGCGAGCGCGGCGGCGAGCCGGGACTCCTCTCCTGGCCGAGCCATCCCCAGGAGGAGGCGTCGTTGCTTCAGCCGGGCGCACGCCGCCGGCCAGCGCTCCGCGGCCTCGACCAGCAGCTCCGGTGTGCGCAGCTCGCGCAGCCAGAAGCGCACATGGATCGCGCTCGGCTTCCTGTGTTGCTGGAAGTAGTGTGCCGCGACGAGACGGCGGACCATCGGCCAGTGCTTGTCCCGTTGCGTCTTCTTCGCCCGAACCAGATCCGGCAGCGACATCACCGCGCAGTGAGTGCCGTCCGGCAGCTCGATGGAGTTGCGCCTGGCCCACAACTTCGGGAACGAGTCCACGCCGCGCATCCGGGTCATGACGTCGACGCGCATGGCCGGAGCTTCGAGATGCTGACAACGGAAGTGCACGGCGTGCCCGCGCCGGAGGTACTCCGCCTCGAAAGGGGGGACGGCGATCACCTCGGCCTGAAGATCGTCCAGTGCCTTTCGGAGCCGAGCGAGGTTTGCGGGACTAGCGAGGACGGCCAGGTCGGTGTCGCGGCTGAACTCGGCTGCGCCGTACAGGATGCAGGCCTGGCCGCCCATGAGCAGCGCGCGCACCCGCCTCGCTTCGATCGAAGAAAGGACTTTGCGTATCGGGTTCGGGATCAAGCGATCCTCCGAGCGCGAAGTACGTCCGCCACAACTTCCCGCTCTCCTGGAAGCGTTGCTGTGGGGAGAGGGCGTACCATTCGGCCCACTCTGGGCCGGCCACGTCCTCGGCGCGCACCATGATGAGACACTAGCGCGCAGTGAACCTCGAGGCAAATCGCGGGGAGCTGCGCCTGCCCGGAATTCCGGCCAGCGCGTCGCTGTACGGCGCGGGCGGGACAGTCGTGGTGCTGGGCCATGGGGCCGGCGGAAATCGCCGAAACGCGATGCTCGTGGCGCTGGCCGAGGCGCTCGAGGGCTCCGGACGTGCCGCGCTCCTCTACAACTTCCCCTACTCGGAAGCGGGCTCGCGGCGGCCGGATCCGCCGGCCGTCCTGGAGGCGACGACCCGCGCCGCGTCGGTGCTGGCCCTCGCGGCGAGCGGAGCCCGGCGCATCGTGCACGGCGGACGCTCGATGGGCGGCCGCATCGCATCGCAGGTCGTGGCAGCGGGGGAGCGCGCCGACGGGCTCGTGTTCCTCGGTTATCCGCTCCATCCGCCCGGACAGTTCGAGAAGCGGCGCGAGGCCCACTTGCCGCGGATCGAAGCGCCAATGCTGTTCGTCCAGGGAACGAGAGACAGCTTTGCGCGGCCAGACCTGCTCGACGCGCTGCTGGGGCGCCTTGGGCCCCGCGCGGAGCTCCACCCGGTCGAGCACGCCGACCACTCCTTCGGCGTCCTGAAACGGTCCGGCCGCACGCCGAGCGACGTTCTGAACGAGGTCACGACGACACTGCTACGTTGGCTGGAGGCCTGCGGCCTCTAGGCAGCCGCGAGGGTCTAGGGTCTTCTGTTCGGAGCAGGCGTTGCCACTCTGCCTCAAAGGGGAGGGATGCGAACTCATGGAGAGGGTGGCTCGTAGTCAGGTGCTGCGGGCAGCGGCACGCGTGACCCACTGCCGGCCGGAGCTTCTGGAACGCGGCGCTGCGGGCGCCGAAAGCGGGCGAGCGCCAACTTTCCGTAGTCGGATTCGGCAACGTACTGGTTGTGGGCGCGGCACAAGAGCTGGATGTTCTCGAGGCTGCGGTCGCCGCCGTGGGCAAAGGGACGGCGGTGGTGGAACTCGAGCCGATCGCGTGCCTGGCGGCGCCGGCCCTGAGCGTCCACGAAGCGGCAGCGACCCTGGTCGCGGAGCTGCACCGCTCGCCTCACCTCGGCCGTGATGCGGCGCGACCCCGCGTCCGCCCTGAGGAGGCTCTTCCTCGGGCGCTTGGTCTTCGCAAGGCGCCTGGCCTCGAGCCTTTCCCCCCCGTGCCAAGAATCCGTGAGACAGCTGCCCTCGGGCGCTTCCCTGGAAGACGAATGGCGCGAGCGGCGCGTGATCATCGTTTCGCGCGGACAAGCGCCCGATTGAGGCGTCCCAATGGCGCGCCTGTGCGTCACGGCGGCCTCCACGAGAGCGTGACTCAGCGCGTGCAAAGTCACTCCCGAATCTTGTCAAGGGTTGGTCGAAAACAAATTCACGCTCGCAACGAGGCTACAGTTCACCGCTCCGCGTGCGGTCGGCAACCCAGCCTGCCAACACGCTCGTCAACCCAGACCAACACGCACCCCGACCAGAACAGCCCAGGGGACGGCGGCCTTAGCGCGGGGCTCCAGCGTCGCCTGCGATCTCCCGCCACAGGTCCAGGACGCCCAGCTCCCGCGCCCATCGCTCGACGTAGGCCCGGTCCAGGCCCGGGTTGACGGCTACTACGCCGGCCGCGTCGTGGATCTGCCGCTCGGAGCGGCCCGCCTTCTTGGCCCACTCGAGCTTGGAGAGGATGGTGTCCTCGGCAGAGGCGAGCGCCACCGTCACGCCAGGCGACAGCTCGGCGCTCTGACGCCGCCCGAGCTCCTCGTGGCTGAATGGCCGGTCCTTGCGGAAGATGAGATCGATCTTGAAGGCGCTCTGCATCTCGATCGCGTTGAACTGCAAGCGGCGGCCGAAGGCGTCGCGTGCGCGGGCGGCGTCGACGTAGTAGCCGGCCTCGTCGAGGGAAGCGACCAGGCCGTCGAGCTGCGCCCGATTCGGATCGATGACGACGTCGGCGTCGTGGGTGGAGCGGGGGCGTCCGTGGAAGCTGCTGGCGACGGAGCCCGTCACCATGTGCGGGATGCGAAGCTCGTCGAGGATTCGGACCACCGCGACGAGCGCGTCCTGCTCCGGGGTCACGGCTGCGGGAGCGCTCGGCCGGGCCAGGCGCGTTTCACGAGCTCGTCGCCGTGAAGCAGGCGCGCCAGGGCCAGCAGCACCTGCCCGTCGTCGTACCCGGGGTGTCGACTGCGAATGCCGGCTTCGCTGGCTCGGCGAGCCATCTCGCACAGGCGGAACATGACCTGCGCGCGTCCGCTGCCGCCCATGCGCCGGTAGGCTTCGAGCTGCACCGCGTCGGCGTCGGGGCTCGTGTCGTGAGCAAGCGGCACGCCGCTAGCTTAGCAGCATCGAACCGGGGCAGACGCCGTAGTTCAAGACCTGACGCCCTCGGTCTACGACGATCATCTGCAGCCGTCAATCGGCTGCGGCGGGAGTAGCGGGGAGCGCCTCAGCGCCGCGGCGCGGGCGTCACAGCCGCGAGCTCACGCGACTTCTCGTCGAGCTCGCCTTGCAGCGCCTCCCACTGGGCCAGGAGCTCGCCGGCCTCCCACATGCGCTTCTGGTGGTCGTCGGCGGCCTGGGTGGCGCGGGCGCGCTCGTCGTAGAACCCGGGCTCGGCCATCTGGGCTTCCAGCGCCTTCACGGCCTGCTCCGCCTCCGCAACACGCGTCTCGAGCTCGGCGAGGCGCGTCTTCATGCGCTTGAGCTCGCGCTCGAGCACCTGGCGCTCCGGGGGCGTGCCCGACTGCCGGATACGCGGCGCAAGCGGATTCGCCGAGGAGGGCTGCGTCAGTGGTGTGGCCTTGGCGTGGGCAGGACCCGTTGATGCCTTGGCGTTGCCAGGCGTGGCCTCGGGCCGCGGGCGCGTGTGCGCTCTGGCCCCGCGCCGTGGATCCGTCTGCCGGTCGACCGGCTTGGTGCGCGGATGCGTCTGCGTGGCGACAGACGCCGTGCCGTCGTCTCGCTCGCCGCGCGCGGGCACCGCGATCGGCGCGGGAGCTCGAGGCCCCTTCGATGCGGGCACCGGGGCGTCGAGCCCCGCCTCGCGCTGCTTCTTCCAGTACAGGAAGTCCTCGTAGCCGCCCGGATACAAGAGCGCCTCGCCGCCGCCCACCTCGATCACCTTGGTGGCGAGGTTGTCGACGAAGTAGCGGTCGTGGGAGACGAACACGAGCGTGCCGCCGTAGTCCGCGAGGGCTTCGAGCAGGACTTCCTTCGAGTCGAGGTCGAGGTGGTTGGTGGGCTCGTCGAGCAGGAGCACGTTCGAGGAGGTGAGCAGCATCTTCGCGAGCGCGAGCCGGTTGCGCTCGCCGCCCGAGAGCACCGCGACCTTCTTGTAGACCTCGTCGCCCGCGAACAGGAAGCCGCCGAGGATGGTGCGGATCCAAGGGCCCATCGTGACGGAGCTGGCGGACGACATCTCCTCGATCGCCGTGCGAGCGGGGTTGAGCACGGCCGCCTGGTCCTGGGCGAAGTAGTCGAGCACAACCTTGTGCCCTTCCAGCCGCACCCCCTCGTCCGGGCGATCGATTCCGGCGAGGATCCGCATCAGCGTCGACTTGCCGGCCCCGTTCGGGCCGACGAGGGCGATCCGGTCGCCGCGCTCGACCATCAGGTCGAGGTGGCGCAGGACGACGTTGTCGCCGTAGGCCTTGCGCAGGCCCTTCGTCTCGAGCACGACCCGGCCCGGCCGCGGCGACTCCGGGAACTTGAAGCGGATCTTCTTGCGCTCGGGTGGCAGCTCGATCCGATCCACCTTGTCGAGCTGCTTGATCCGGCTCTGGACCTGCTTCGCCTTCGTGGCCTGGTAGCGGAAGCGGTTGATGAAGATCTCGGCCTTCTCGATCTCCTCGCTCTGGCGCCTGTGCGACTCGCGCAGCCGCTCCATGCGCGCGCTGTGCTCGGTGACGTAGTGCGAGTAGTTGCCGTGGTAGTCGGTGAGCGTCTTCAGCCCGACCTCGGTGATGCGCTTGACGGTGGCGTCGAGGAAGTAGCGGTCGTGCGAGACCAGCACCACCGAGCCCGGGTAGTCGGCGAGGTACTCCTCGAGCCAGTTGCGCGCCGGCAGGTCGAGGTGGTTGGTGGGCTCGTCCATCAGCAGCAGGTTCGGCCGCGCGAGCAGGAGCTTCGCGAGTGCGATCCGCATCTGCCAACCGCCCGAGAACTCCTCGGTCTTGCGCTGCTGGTCGGCGAGCGAGAAGCCGAGCCCCTTCAGCACGTCGGCCACTCGCGCGTCGATCTCCCAGCCACCCAGGTGTTTGAAGCGCTCCGTCACCTCGGCGTATCGCTCGAGCAGGCGGTCGTGGCCCTCGCCTTCCTCGGTCGCGTGGGCGAGCGCGTCCTCGATCCGGTGCTGTTCGGCCTTGAGCGCGAGGATCTCCTCGAAGGCCAGCACGACCTCGTCGTACACGCTGCGCCCGTGGTGGACGATCCCGTCCTGCGGCAGGTAGCCGATCGTCGTGTCTGTGGCCATCCGGATCTGACCGGAGTCGGCCTCCTGCAGCCCCGCCAGCATCCGCAGCAGCGTGGTCTTGCCCGATCCGTTCGGCCCCGAGAGGCCGATCCGGTCGCGCTTCTTCACGTGCCACGAGACGTCCTCGAACAGGATCTGCTCGCCGTAGCGCTTGTGTAGTCCCTGGACGTGGATCATGCGCCGAGGTTCAGAAACTCCAGGCAGGTCTTCTGGATCTTCGCCCGGTGCTCGCGGTCTGCGTAGCTCAGGCGGTACTCGTTGATCACCTTGATCTCCATCTCCTCCCATTCCTTCCAGCAGGAGGCGCAGATCGAGGCGGCCACCTTCTCCTTGACCGCCGGCGCGAAGGGAATGCGGTTGGCGGGTGGGGCCTCACCGGGCTTCTGGCAGCGGACACACGTCTCAGGCATCGGGCACTCCCACAAACCCTCGATTATAGACGGCGGAGCCATGACTTGCGACGATGGGAGACCGCTGCCCATAATGCCCTCACATGGACACCGTCGCCGGGAAACGCAGTTTCAGCGCCCTCTCCCTCTCTCCCGCGACGCTCGGGAGCCTCGAGGCGAAGGGATACGAGTCGCCGACGCCGGTCCAGGAAGAGGCGATCCCCAAGGCGCTCGCCGGCAAGGACCTGGTGGTCCAGTCGCGCACGGGCACGGGGAAGACGGCCGCGTTCGGGATTCCGATCGTCGAGAAGGTGGACACGGCGCGCGACGGGGCGCAGGCGGTCGTGCTCGCGCCCACGCGCGAGCTGGCGATCCAGGTGGCGCAGGAGATCGCCGAGCTGGGACACGGGCGGGGAGTCAAGGTCCAGTCGGTCTACGGGGGCGACTCGATGGAGCGGCAGATCGAGGGCATCCGCGCCGGTGCCCACGTGATCGTGGGCACGCCCGGGCGGGTGCTCGACCACCTGCGGCGGGGCACGCTCGACTTCTCGGGCGTCCACTTCCTGGTGCTCGACGAGGCGGACCGGATGCTCGACATGGGCTTCGCCGTCGAGATGGGCCAGATCATGGAGTTCGTCCCCGCCACGCGCCAGACGATGCTGTTCTCGGCCACGGTGCCGATCGGGATCCGCGGCCTCATCTACCACTACATGGCCGAGCCCGAGTGGGTGCTGCTGTCCGAGGACCAGATCTACGTCAAGGAGGTCGAGCACGTCTACTGCATGGCGTCACGCCTCCACAAGGAAGCGACGCTCTACCGCCTGCTCGAGTACGAGAACCCGTCGTCTTCGATGATCTTCTGCAACACGCGCGAGGAAACGCGCATGGTCTCGACGTTCCTCAGGAACCGGGGCCTCGCGGTGGCGATGCTCTCATCCGACCTGCCGCAGAAGAAGCGCGAGCAGGTGATGGCGGCGTTCCGCGAAGGGCAGATCCGCCACCTGGTGACCACGGACGTGGCCTCGCGTGGGATCGACATCGAGGACCTCTCGCACGTCTTCGTCTTCTCGACGCCCGATTCGCCCGAGCAGTACATCCACCGCGCCGGCCGCACCGGGCGCGTGGGCAAGAGCGGGCGGGCGATCAGCCTGATCGGGGCCTTCGACCTTATGAACTTCAACCGATTGGTGAAGCGCTACCACGTCGAGGTCAAGGAGATCGCGGTCCCGACCGACGAGGAGGTGCAGGCGCGCAAGGCCTCGCGCATCGTCGACTCGCTCGCCGAGGCCGGCCGCCGCCTGCCGCTCGAGGACTTCCTCGATCTCGGCCCCGCGGCGCGCGCGATCGCGGCCCACGAGCTGCACGATCGCATCGTGGCGCTTTTGCTGCGCGGGCACCTCGCGGCCCAGGCGCCTCCGGCGCCGGACGTGGACGAGAGCGCGCCTTCAGCCTCGGAACGCGAGGCCTCCGGCGGAGCCCCGCCGCGGCGCGACTTCGGCGGCGGCCGCCGCCGGGGCCCCCGCCGGCGATAGGCAACAGACCAAGCAGCGAAGGGACCACGCTGCAGGCTTCGGCCACGGGCCACGGGTAGCGGCGGAGCCGGTCCGCCGCGGAGACGATGGCACCGGCACTAACGGGATCCCGCGACCCGCCGCCGCAGCCAGCGCTCGAAGAACCAGTTGGCGAGGCGGTATGCGTCGCCGTCGCGCGCCAGGTAGCCGAGCATCGAGAGCCCGTACAGCGGAGAGTCGAGCTCCTCCTCGGGGCGCCCCAGCTTGCGGGCGAGCTCGCCCCGCGTGCGCCGGCCCTCACGGGCCACCTCGCTGAGCGCGTCGCGCTCGACCTCTTCGAGCGTGCCGAAGTCCACCGCAAAATAGTTGGCCACCATCTCGTCGGCGGCGAGCTGGTCGAGCGTCACCGCCAGGTCGCGGCTCTCGAACAGGCGGCTGGCGATGAGCTGGACCAGGAACGGGTGGCAGGCAGCGCGCTCCAGCACCGTCTCAATATCGGCCGGCGGGAAGCCGCCGCGCGCGAGCAGCAAGCGGCCCTCGTCGGGCGCGAGCGGCGTCAGGTAGACGGGCGGGATGAATCCCTGCAGGAACGGCGAGGTCGGCAGCGCCGCCTGCTCGTCGACGCGCGCGAGCAGGCGCGTCCCGGTGATCACGGTCCGCACCTCGCTGCCGCGCGTGAGCACGCGACGCAGGCGCGCCAGCACCGTGGCGTCGCCGCGGCCCACCACCAGCAGCTCCTCCGCCTCGTCGACCAGCAGCAGCAGCCGCCAGCCGCCGCGCACGGTGCGCCGCACCAGGCTCGCCAGCATGTCGGCGACTGGCTGGCTTTCCAGGTCCTCGACCAGCACGTCTGTCGCGCGGCGAAAGGCCTCGGAGTCCTCGACGCTCGCGAGCAGCGTCTCCGCCAGGCCGCGCGCGTCGCGGCTGCCCTGCAGGTCCCAGTAGAGCGCCGCGAACGGCGTGTCGCGGCTCTGCTGGACGCGGTGCTCGAGCTGCTTGAGCAGGCTGGTCTTGCCGAGCCTGCGGCCCCCGAGCACCCAGAGCGAATGTCGCTCGCCCTCGAGCGCCTCGCGCAGCAGCCCGTCGCGGCCGAAGAAATCCTCGCCCCGGACCCAGCTGCCGGCGATGAAGGGGTTGCGCGCGGGTGCTAGCGCCGTGGTCATCGGCGCCTAGTCTGCCATAGCCGGCCGCTCGAGGGCTCCGGGCTCGGGCTCGCCCGGCACGTCCTCGAGCAGTGCGACGCTGCGCGCGGCGTCCACGTCCTCGAGCCGGATCGTGCTGCGGCCGTGCTCCAGCATCCGGTTGAGCGCATGCACGCAGAGCTTCTGCACCAGGTACGGGCGCAGCTGGGACAGCTCGAGCACGCGCTCGACGGCGTCGGGCCGCCAGCGGAAAACTCCGGCCACCGGCTCGCGCACGAGCGCCTCCGCCTCCTCGCGCGAGAACGGGGCGAGCTCCACCTCGTCGAAGAAGTTGTACCAGGGGCTGACTTCGCTCTTCCAGCGCCGCCTGATCCCGACCCCGCTCATCACCGCGACCAGGTTCTCCGAGAAGCTCTTCATGAAGATCCCGCGCAGGCGCTGGTTGACGCTCTCCGAGTACTCGTTGAGCACGTCGACCTCGTCGATCAGCAGCGCCAGCTTCACCCGTCGAGCGGTGCGGGTCTTGAGCTCGGCGATCACCTTCTGCAAGTCGTGGCTGAAGTCGCGCGCGTCGTAGCCCCTGGCCTCCGGGGTGAAGCGCATCAGCTCGCGCGTGGCGGGCGCGAGCTCGAGGCTGTCGATCGTCTCGGCCATGAGCGCGTGGAAGAAGGACTGCTCGGGAACCCCCTGGAGGTCGATGAACACCGGGAAGAAGCTCCATTCGCCGCCCTCGTCGGCCTCCAGCACGCGCTTCAAGTGGTGCAGGAACGTCGTCTTCCCGATCCGGCGCTCGCCCGTGATCATCAGGCTGTTGCGGTGGAGCGTGCTGAGCATGCGCGCGGTGAGCTTCGCGCGCCCGTAGAACATGTCGTCGTCGAGCACCGGCGCCCCGGCGATGTAGGGGTTGAAGCGGCGCCGCCGCGCGCGCCAGCGCCGAAGCCGCTGCGCGCCCCAGCCGAGCCCGACGAGGGTGAAGGCGGAGGCCGCCGCCGAGGGCAGGAAATACTCGGTCTCGTGGAAGCGCAGGCGCCTCTCGACCTTGAACGGCACCGATCGCGACAGGCCGCCGCTGTCGATCGCGGTGACGACGATCGCGTTCACACCCGGCTCGAGCTGCAGCTGGTGCGCGAACGGCACCATGCGCGCGGGCTGCAGCGGCGAGCTCTCGGGCACGACCTCGCCGACCAGGCGCCCGCCGACGCGGAACTCGATCTTCTGCACCCCCTGGTCGTCGCTGGCCGCGCCCTGCAACGAGAGCGTGGGGGTGTCGAGCACCGGTCCGCCCGGGTCGAAGAGCGCCAACGCCGGCTCCTGGTTGGGCAGCCAGCGCGCGACGATCGCCTCGCCGGTGCGCCGCTCGGCCTCCGCGAGTTGCTCGCGGGCGCGCGGGTGGCCGGCGTCGAGCTGCAGCACCGCCTGGTACGCCACCTGGGCCTCGGGAAAGCGCCCCGCCGCCATCAGCTCCTCCGCGCGCGCCGCGCGCTTGTCGATCTCGGCGCGCAGCTCCTTCTGCAGCCGCATCCCCTCGAGCGTCTGGCGTGCGCGCGTCAGGAAGTCGCGGGCCTCGGTGATCGTCGGGTCGGCCGCGGCGTCGCTGAGCGGCGCGAGCGCGGCCTCGAACTGCCCGGCGTCGAAGAGCTCCTTGCCCTCGGCCAGGGCGTTCAGGCGCGCCGCGCGGGTGGTGGAAGCGAGGATTCGCTCCTCGGCCACGCGCCGCCCCTCGAGCGCGCGGGCGTTCCTGGGAGCGAGGTCCAGCGCTTCGTCGAACGCGACCTTGGCCTCGGTAGCCTTGCCCTCCTCCAGCAGCCGCTCGCCATCGGTGAGCCGCTGCTCGAGGCGCTGCGCGCGGGCCGCCGCGTCCGTGGCCTCCTGCTGGGCCGAGCGCTGGCGCTCCTGCTCACGCGTGACGGAGCGCAGCGTCTCGGCGTCGAGGCTACGGGCGAGCGCCTCGGCCTGGGCCAGCAGCGGCAGCGACTCGTCCCACGCGCCCCGTCGGCCGAGCTCCTGCGCGCGCTCGAGCAGCCGCCTCACCTCGCCGCGCGCACGGCGCGTCAGGCGCGCCGCCTCCGCGGCCTGCGCCTCGCCTCGGCGGCGGACGAGATCGGCGAAGAGCTGCGTCTTGCGGATGGAGCCTTGCTGCTCCGCGCGGTTGAAGGCCTCGGTGGCGGCGACGAACTCCTGCTGCTCGAGCAGGCACACGCCCAGGTAGTAGTGGGGCAGGTAGTCCACGAACTGCAGGCCGTAGGTCTGCACGTTGGTCCCGGGCGTGGGCCGCAGCCGCAGCGCCTCGCGCAGGTTCTTGACGCAGTCGCCCCAGCGTCGATCGGGGATGTCGCGGTCGCGGGCCTGGAAGTAGTAGTCGTACCACTCGCGCGCCGCCCGCGCCGGGGTGGCTGCGGCCCCGGCGACGAGGATCGCGAGCAGGACCCGGGCCCCGGCGCGCACCTAGCGCACCTACTTCTCGAACATCGCGGCGATGTGGGCTCCCCGCGCTGTCGCGGTGAACGGATCCGAGGCCACGCGCACCTCGGCCACCTCGATCGGGAAGGGCCGCGCGCGGAGCGTCCGCTCGAACAGCTCGCGGAACCCCTTGGGCCGCGACGTCCCGCCCGCGAGCACGATCGGCAGCGGCCGATCCGTCCTCGGCAGCTTCTCGGCGCGCGAGATCGCGCGCCGCAGCGTGTCGACGAGCGTCTCGACCAGGTCCTCGTAGTAGATGTGGAGCGCCTTCTCGAGCTTGTCCTTGGGCGCCTTCGACAGGTCGAGCCCCTCTTCCTTGATCACCTTCACGCGCGTCGCGTGCTCGCCGACCGCCTCGCCCACCGAGCGGTCGATGAAGTCGCCCGCCTTGGCCAGCGACACCATGATCGACGGGATCGAGAGGAAGGCGAGTGTCGCGTTGCACATGCCGCCGCCGCACGAGACGCCGATGCCGGTGAAGTTGTGCTGTTCGAGCTCGGCGAAGATCACCGCCAGGCCCTCGTTGATCGCCATCGCCTTGTAGCCGAGCGAGGTGAAGTGCTGCCGCAGGCTCGCCTCGTGATAGGTGAGCGCGGCCTCGCGCCCCGGCGCGGCGGCCGGCACCGAGAAAGCGAGCACCTCGTTCGAGGAGCGCGGTTTCGGCACCAGGCTCTGCAGGATTGCCTCGAGCACGGGCCAGGCCTGCTTCTCCTTCGGGTTGAGCAGGCCGTCCGCCATCGGCCGGCGCGCCTCGGCGTTGAACATGTTCGCGAAGCGCTCGGTGGCCGAGCCGAAGATCACGATCTCGCCACCGTCGCGGTAGTAGTGGATGTCGCTCTGTTGCTGGATCGTGCGCTCGGTAACCGGGGAGTAGGGGACCGGGATGAACGCATTGAGCTGCGACGCGCAGGCCACCTCCTTGCCGCCCCGCCGTGAGACGACGACCTTGCTGGTGCCGACGTCGATACCAACCGGGTGCGATCCACCCTTGACCAGGTCCTCGAGCTTCTCCGCGGGCTCCTCCGGCGATTTCCAAAGGTGTTCCTTGTTCTCCGCCATTGACTATCCTCCGCTTGCGGCGCGCGTGCGCTGCGCCGCGGCCTTCTCGGCCGCCTCCGCGTCCCCCGTCAGCTCGGCCAGCCACCGGTCGTAGGTCCTGGCTCGCTCCCTGCGCACGTCGCCCACGTCGCGTCCCTTCGCCACGGCCTCCGCCTGGAGACGCGTCTCGGCCTGCTTCACGCCCGGCCACGGCTCTCCCATCACCGTCAGGAAGCGCTCGTCGTAGGCGAAGCCGAAGAGCCGCACCGCAGGTGACTCGATCTGGTACTGGTCCGGCAGCGAGAACGCCTCGAACGGAAAGCCGCGCGCCCAATCGAGGTGGTGGCCGATCAGGTGCTTCTTCGGGTTCACGCTCGCGAGGCCGTGCGTGACGCACAGCGCGGGCGTGATCTGCCACTTGTGGCGCAGGTAGTCCGAGAGGCTGCGCCCCGCCTCGAGCTGCGCGCGCGTGATCGGCAGTGCGCGCCCGCCCTCCCAGCGCGTCTCGAACGAGATCCCGATCGTCGGGCCGTTCAGGTTCAGGTAGACCCGCTCGCCCGCTCCCCAGACCGACATCCCCGCGTGGTTGGCCTTGTCCTTCTCCTCGACCACCCGGTAGACGCGGCCGAAGCGGTCGACCAGGTAGTGGTACACCTGGTTGCGCCTCAGGTAGCGCAGCAGGTCCTGGCTCGAGTCGCGCAGCTTCTCGTTGAACGACTCCTCGAGCGGCCAGAGGTCGCTCTCGGACGTGTGGTAGACGATCCCCACTGGCCGGTCGTGGACCTCCGCGCCCATGCCGCCGCTCACGGTGAACACCCGGTAGCGTCGCGGATCGCCCCTCACGGCCCAGCTCGTGTCGATGCGCAGTCCGTTGCTGTAGAGCTCGAAGGCGGCGCCCGAGTCCACGAGCCAGATCCGCTCGGCGGTGAGGCCGCCGCGCGGCGGATCGAGGGCCGCCTCGACCGTCGGCAGCGGGCTCGGACTCTTGGGCATGACCGCCGGGGGCTCGGGGCTGCGGGCGCGGGGGTAGCTCGCGAGCGCGAGACCGGCTGCCGCCATCAGCAGCAGCGCCGCGGCGTTCACGGCGCGGCGGGCGCGCCGTTGCAGCGGCGGGCGGCTGCGTCGAGGCGGGTCGAGCGCCCCCCAGGGGTTGCTGGAGAAGAGCGGCCGGACCTCCTCCACACCCGTCAGGCGGTAGGCCATCCAGCGCAGCGGGGCGCCCGGGAGAACCTGGAGCCGCTCGTCCAGGGTTTCGAAGCGCTCGAGCGACTGGCGCAGGAATCGGAGCTTCAGGACGGGGTCGCGGATCGCCCGCCCCTTCGCCTCGAGCAAGGCGAGCGGTCGTCGGCCGAAGCCAGCGAGCCGGGGGACGGGCGCTCTCGGGGCGGCGCTCCTCGGCCCCCGGGCCGAAGGCGGCCTCGCTGCAACGACACCGCGACCCTGCATTGCGCGCGCCAAAGTCCTCTCCGACCGTGAATTATAGGGTTTGGCGCGCACCCCCCACAAGGCGGCTGGCTCGACGGCGTGGTGGCACCTCGATAGAATCGCGGCCGGTATGCGTGGAGCTTTCGGGTCGGGTCCGAAGGGCAGTGACGGGCGGCGCGGCCGACGCACGCCCGTCGACCTCGAGGCCTCGCTCGGGGGGCGAGCCCCGCGGCGGGCCCGGGTCGTCGACCTGAGCCTCATCGGCTGTCTGGTCCGAGCCGAGGCGGCGCTCGCCAGGGGCGCCGTCCTGGACCTGGTGCTCGAGCTGCCGGACGGCCCGCTGCGGACGAAGGCCCGGGTGGCCGAAGCCTCGCTCGACGGCGAGGCGCCGCCGGGCCCGACCCGCTTCCTGGCCGGCCTCGAGTTCCTGGCGCTCGCGGCCGCGGACGAGGTGCGCTTGCGAGCCTTTCTCGAGGCCGAGACGAAACGGAGGCGGGTTGCGCACACGCCTCCTGCGTGAGGCCGAGCCTCGGGAGCTCCGCCCGCTGCTCGACGAGGAAGCCGCGCTGTGGTATTCGGAGCTCGGCTGGGACTTCGACGACGTACGCGCGGCGGTCTCCGGCGGGATCGAGCGCCGCAACCTGCCCGGCCGCGTCGTCGCGGACGGCTCTCGGGCCGTCGCCTACTGCTACTACATGGTCGATCCCGCGCGCGTGATCGTGGGCTCGATCTTCGCGACGCGCGCGCTGCGGGGCCAGGGGCTCGAGGAGGAGCTGGTCGACGCGGTGATCGAAGACGCCCGGGCGGAGCGGGGCAGCGGACGCGTCGAGTGCCAGACGCTCTTCTGCACCGCGCGGAGCGCGGACGCGCGTTTCGAGAGCCAGGGCTTCGCCTCGCGCCCCAGGCACTACATGCGCCGCGAGCTCACGGCCCCGGTACCCGAGCCGGGCCCGCTTCCGTCGGGTATTGCGCTCCGGCCGCTGAAGCGCGAGGACCTGAATGCCGCCGCCGAGATCATCTACAAGAGCCACCAGCACAGCGTCGATGCGGCGCTGAACATGACCTACGCGACGCCCGCGACGTGCCGCGCCTTCGTCGAGACGCTCGTGGTCCGCTCCGGCTGCGGGCAGTTCGACAGCGAGGCCTCGCGCTTCGCGTGTGGGCCGCGGGGCCCGCTCGGGGTTGTGATCGCGAGCCGGCTCTCGCGCACGAACGGCCACGTCTGCCAGGTCTCGGTCACTCCCGGAGCGCAGGAGAACGGGCTGGGCGTGGGGCTCGTGTCCCGCGCGCTCGCGGCCTTCCGCGAGCAGGGTCTCGTGAGCGTGACTTTGTCCGTGACCGCCTCGAACGAGCGGGCGCACCGCATCTACGAGCGGCTCGGCTTCAGTGTCCAGCGCGCGTTCGCCGCGCACGCGTGGGCCCGCCCCCCCGCCGGGATCGAGCTCCACGCGTGAGCGCCGCCGGCCTCGCGCGGGCGGCGGTGGTTTCAACCCAGGGCGCGCTATCATCCCGGGGATGAGCCCCGCCCCGCTCGTGCTGCTGCTGGTCGCCCAGTCGGCGGCCGCTCCGGAGCCCGTCCGGCCCAAGCCTCCGACCGGCTTGAGCTGGGAGGACGCCGACCACGTCGCCGAGACCGTGGCCCGCATCGAGCGCCGGGTCAAGGCCGGCAAGCCCGCCTCGGCCCGGCCGATCACGCTGAGCGACAAGCAGCTCAACTCCTACGTCGCCCTGACCCTCGGCCCGGAGCTGCCGCCCGTGATCTCGGGCGTGAGCATCCGCTTCGAGCCCGACCGATTCGCCGCGAACGGCATGCTCGACCTCGACGCCGTGCGCTCGAAGCTCCCGACGAGCGGCCCCGGCAGCCTGCTGGCGTTCGTGAGCGGAACCGTTCCGGTGGCCCTCAAGGGCCGCTTCCAGGGCGCGGACGGCCTGGGCCGCGTCGAAGTCGAGGAGGCGCTCGTTGCCGGATTCAGCCTGCCCCCGGCCGTGCTATCGCAGATCGTGGCGCAGGCGACCCGCACCACGAAGCAGCCTCAGGGCTTCGACCTGCTCGCCCCGTTTCCGTTGCCGTGGACGGCCCGGAGCATCAAGCTGGAACCGGGCCGCGCACTTATCGGATTCTCTCAGAAACCCTCGCGGTAGGCGCCGGTGTCGCGAAGTTGATGCCGAGGCACGACCGTGGCCTCTACGAAGTTCTCATCACGGAGGCCCTCGCTGCGGGTCTCCGCGAGCTTGGAGAACGGCTCGAGCCGCGATCGACAGAGCTGCGGGCCGCCGAGGCCGCTGACCGCATCGCCCTGCACCTGAGCCGGGTCGAGGCCATTCTATGTCGCGAGCCAGGGAGAGGATGGAGTGCTTCGCGTCCTGAATGAGGCGACCGTCCGGGGGATTCGGAAGAGCTGATGGAGCGACAGCCGGCCCTTCGTCTGATAGCGAAGGCTCTGGTGGCGGGGATCCGGCAGTCAAAAATCTCAAATCACGTCATCGGTCAGTCCCATCGGTGCCTCTCTGGATCCGCATGAAGCGGATCGGATGAGCAAAGGGCTGAGCCTCCTTCGCCAGCGCCTGCAGGGCAAGAGGGATTCTACGTGGACGGGAGGGGCGAGGGAAGCGGCTAAGGGAAGGAAGTCAGCGGGCCTTGCGAGAGCGACGCGCCGGCTTCGGCTTCGACTTGATCGCGTACTTCCGCTTGATCTCTTCCAGGGGAATGCCCGTGCCCGGCTTGTACCGCGAGCGCGAGCGCTCGATGAGCGCGATGAAGCGAGGGTCCGTGCTGAGGCTCACGGTCTCGAGGTCCGCGTTCTCGATGGACATGAGGGCCATCACGGGCTTGCCGCGATCGGTGACGACCACCGGCTCCTGGCGCACCTGGTCTGCGTACGAGGCCAGCTCACCGGTCGCCTGTTGCATCTCCAGGGTCTTCATTGCCCCTCTCCGGCTGCGGCTTTCCCAGCTCCCACCACTCGTCGCCGATACGCACCTTGTTGCCGGCCTTGGTTCCGATGGCGCGTACGGTGACGACCTTCGCGGGATCGCCGCTGACCTCATAGTACACGCGCAGCTGGCCGACGCGAAGCTCCCACGGCGCGATGGGATTCGGCCGCAGGCTGGTAGAGGCCGTCGTACTCGAAGCCCGTGACGAGGCCGTTAA
>Ga0247727_10002885_pt1 | contig 38802 bp, 35 predicted proteins | sample WisWelCaveWW1625_FD_202498 | JGI IMG/M metagenome (GOLD analysis project Ga0247727, IMG submission 202498) | Biofilm microbial communities from Wishing Well Cave, Virginia, United States - WW16-25 | ecosystem: Environmental > Aquatic > Deep subsurface > Groundwater > Cave microbial mat | place...
CTCCTTCAGAAAAGATTAGAGAAACAAAAGCGGAATGCCAATCAGACACTGCAGCTCCTATGAGGGTTGTCAAGCGCGCAACTTTGATCATATATCGCCTGGCGATACTAGCTAGGGGGGGGCGATTTCCCTCCATCCCCACCCCGCACGTCCAACCCACTCATCTGAGCATAGGCGTCAATCTAAGGAGATGTAAACAATACCTAATGAGGGCAGGAGAAACGTAGGGGCGTGTGGACGGCCCGGTCCCGCAATTGCGGGATCCCTACCAAAACAACCATCATTTCCAGAGGTAAACAGGTAGGGCACGATCGCCGGGCGCGCCGCCTAGGTTGACGCCTATGTCATCTGAGGTGGTCTGGCAAGATGATTTTGAGGAGTTATTCACCACCCTATTCAGGGTGGTGAACCGCCCTGCCGAGGGTGGTTCACAGGAGTGTATCAGCAGGTTGGTTAAATCCGTTTGCCGGGCGTGCCAGTTCATGCTAATCGAAGGACATGAAATATCCATTGTACGCATTCCTGATCATCATTTTGTCCTTGAACGCGCTACATGCTGCGGACAAGCCATTGACCGCATTCGAAGTGCTGAAGATGGTTGATAAACAACTCGGCGACCCCGTCGGCAAAAACCTGCTTCGAATGGAAGCCGAGTACGCAAAATTGCGGCCACGCGAGTGGTGGATCCGTTACTATGATGCCTCCCTTTCTCTGAAGGTTCGAGCCATCCGTGTCATTGGATCGGAAATCAACCGAAATGTCGAGCCTGGCAATATTTTTGATGGTGGCAACGTGGAATATGTGATTCAACCGGACCAGCTCAAGTATGATTCCGAAAAGTGCATTGCCTTCATGGAAAAAGCCGCCAGGGAAAATAACATCCCTCTTCATTCACTCCATATGCGTCTGGAAAAACCGTTTCCCGGCGAATCCAACCCCATCTGGCACTTTGAATGGCTGGATGCCAGGGAAGACAGCCTGGGGAAAATCAGCGTATCAGCCACGACCGGCAAGGTTACCGAAATCGTGGGATTAAAAATCAGGGAGAAACGGTTTCAGGGTGTTTCCAAAACCACATTCCCACAGGATGTCGAGGAAACCTTTCTTGGCATCGGAGGCGACATGGAGGAGTTCTTTACTGGCGAGCGAACCATCGACAAAGAAGCGGAGCCAATCAAGGATCGGCCCAAAGAGAAGAAAAAGGCGCGCGATTAATCCCTTCCTTTCACCACCCCGGATGGGGCGCAGCGAATGGCATCTCTACGTTGAACCGATCTCCTGTAGGGGCGTGATTTATCACGCCCTCTGCCTGGGAAATCAGGGGGCCAATCGCTCGATCGTCCATACTTTTTTCCGCCGCCGGATATACCGGAATCGATCATGGAGCCGGTTGGGCCGGCCCTGCCAGAATTCAATACTCACAGGCGCCAGGAGAAACCCTCCCCAATGAGGGGGAAGCGGCACTTTCCGATGCCGATACTTCTGTTTCATCAACTGCATTCCCTCTTCCAACACATCACGACCGCTGATGACCTGGCTCTGCGGTGAAACCCATGCGGCAAGGCGGCTTTCCAGCGGACGTCTCTGAAAGTACGTTTCCGACTCTTCACGAGAGACCTTGCGAACCCGTCCGGCAATACAGATTTGCCTCTGCAACTCCGCCCAACAAAATACAAGCGCTGCATGCGGATTTTCCGCGAGCTCACGACCCTTCCGGCTTTTGTAGTTGGTGTAAAAAACAAAACCGCGTTGATCAAAACCCTTCAGCAACACGGTTCTTACCGAAGGCCGTCCACTTTGATCCGCCGTGGCCAACATCATGGCGTTGGGTTCCCCTCGCGCGGTTTCGAGGGCTTTCCGGAACCATTTGTGAAATTGCCGGAAAGGATCGCCAGCCAGGTCCTTCCTCCGGAGACTGGCCGGCTTGTATTTCTTGCGCAGATCAGCAATCGGCATAAGCTCTTTACTTTTCTGTATAGAAACACAAAAGACGGGCTGCGTAAATGCTTGTGTCCAGAAGGATTCTCGCGCAGAGAACACGAAGAGTGCAGAGTTTGATCCTCTGTGATCTGTGTGAGATCCAGCATTACAACCACACAATGACCATTCTTGAGTTGCTTCAAAAAACCACCGCCTACCTGGAGAAGACCGGTGTTCCCAACCCTCGATTGGATACAGAATTGCTTTTGGGGCATGCGCTCCATCTCAAGCGGATGGAAATTTATCTTCAGTTTGAGCGAAAACTGACCGGGCAGGAACTGGACGCGCTTCGTCCGATGGTCAAACGTCGTGCGGCTCGCGAACCGCTTCAGCATATTATGGGCACTGTCGATTTCTGTGGCCTGGAGCTTGTGGTTTCACGCCAGGTGCTCATCCCGCGCCCCGAAACAGAAATCCTGGTTCAGACGGCGATTGATATCATTGGCAGGGAATCCTATTCAACTATATTGGATCTGGGCACGGGAAGCGGAGCTATTGCGTTGGCCGTCACCAAAACCTGTCCAACCGTGGCATGCCTTGCGACCGACATTTCCGAAGAGGCGTTAACCCTGGCGCGAGTTAATGCGGAGAAGCATGGCCTGAGTCATCGCGTTAACTTTCGATGTGGGAATTTGTTCGGTTGTCTTGCAGCCGGAGAAATGTTCGACCTGATTCTCTCCAATCCTCCGTACATTCCATCGGGTGAAATCCCGAAATTGCAACCCGAAGTTCAGCACGATCCACCGCAGTCTCTTGATGGCGGGGTGGATGGATTGGATTTTATCCGCAGGCTGATTTCCGAAGCCGGCCGGTTTTTAAATGGAGGTGGCAGATTGGTTTTTGAAATCGGCCATGATCAGGCGGAGCAGGTTCAGGCTTTACTCGAGGCACAAGGATGGTCCGGGATTGTTTTCGCCAAGGACTTGCAAGGGTTTCCTCGCGTTGTGCATGCTCATCCTGATGATCGCGGATAAAATCGCGTCCCTACACTCAAATCAATTTCACTTACGATCTGGGATGAAAGGCGCGGTGTGTTTTACGAAGCTGGCTGTTATCCACGTGGGTGTAAATCTGGGTTGTTTCGATATTGGAATGGCCAAGCATTTCCTGGATGACACGCAGATCCGCGCCGCCAGCCAGGAGATGGGTGGCAAAGGAATGTCGCAATATGTGAGGTGTAATGCGTTTGCCGATGCGCGCGCGCTTTGCAAGCCGGCGCACCGTGAGCGCAAGCGATTCGCGACTGATCCCTTTCCCGCGTTTGCTGAGAAAAAGTTCGCTGCCCGTCCTTTCCCTGGTGTGTTTGGGGCGAACTTCGCTGATGTAACGACGCAACCAGCCCAGCGCCTGTCGCCCCACCGGAACCACCCGCTGTTTATTTCCCTTGCCTGTCACACGAATGACTCCGAGATCCCACTGAATATCGCCCAGTTTGAGACGGGTCAGCTCCGCCAGCCGCAAACCTGAAGAGTAAAAAAGTTCCAAAACCGCCCGGTCCCGGATTCCGAAATCGGATTTCAAGTCGGCGGCATTCAGAAGTTTTTCGATTTCCACACGCTCCAATGCGTGCGGCAGACTTTCCCAACGGCGTGGAAGATCCAAAACCGGCGAAAAGTCATCCGTCCAGTTTTCGCTGTGAGCATATTTTAAAAATGCGCGCAGCGATGCCATGGCGATGTAGAGACTGTTGACATGAAAACCCTTTTCCTCCATCAGCCAGGCATGCACATCCTCCGGTTTGACTTCTGCCCACGAACGACGTCCGGCTTTTCGCGCAAAAAGAACAAAGCGATGGATGTGCCGCTGATAGGTCTTTGCTGTCAGGACGGACTGGCCCTTTTCAATCTGGACCTGGACGAGAAATTTCGCGACACCCTCGTCCAGGGTATTCGACTCCGCCTTATTTCCTGTTTCTGGCATGACGCCCATCCTTCTTTTCCCGTGCCTTGATCTCATGCCATTGTTTGAGAACGGTGGCGCTGTCATGCGCCTTTACATTGCCAAAGACGTGCGGATGGCGGCGAATGAGCTTGCGGTTCAGTGTTCGCACCACATCGTCAAAACTGAATTTTCCCGCCTCACGGGCCAACTGGCTGTGAAAAACAACCTGGAGCAGGAGATCGCCCAGCTCCTCCCGCATACCATGAAAATCCTTTTTCCGAATGGCGTGAGCGACCTCCCCTGCCTCGCTCTTCAAACAAGGCAGGAGCGAATGGTGTGTTTGTTCGCGATCCCACGAACAGCCGCGTGGAGAGCGCAAACGCGCCATGATGCGCAAAAGACGGGTGACTTGTTGAGACATAAGGGAAGAAGGGGTAATTAAGGGAAATTAGGGGAGATTAAGGGTGGTAATGGAAAATGTTATAAAGTTCAACCGACTCACATGATCTGGATACCAACCCCCACTCACCCTTACCATCCCCTCATCCCCCCAATTACCCTTTCAAAAGTGCATCCGTCTTCGCGGCAAAGATAAAATCGCTTTCCGTAAGACCATCAATTTTGTGCGTCCATATTTCAACGCCCACTTTTCCCCAGGCAAGAGACAAATCGGGATGATGACCCACGCGCTCCGCCAGTTCACCAACCCGGTTGACAAAGGCCAGGGCCGTGACGAAGTTGGGGAACTTGTAGGTTTTGGCAAGATGGTGTTCCTTCACCACCTGCCAACCCTCGAGTTGTTTGGCAAGATTTTCAAGTTCAGCGCCCTTCAAAGGGGGAATGCCTCCCTTGCAAGGAACACATTCTTTGTCTGCAAGATCACAGGTATCCATGATAATTTCCTTTCTGAAATGTTTTGAAGAACATACCGCCTGCATTTTGTTCAATCAAGGTCGATGCAGCGGTGAAAGATGAGCTTTTGTGCGAACTTGCAACCACTACTTTGACATAAATATGTCACGTGTTACATTGAGGATATGAGAACCACCCTGAGACTGGATGAACACTTGAATATGATCGCGCAGGGAATCAGGCAGCTGCGATCGAGGAGGGGAAAGCGCTGTGGCGAAAAACTTTCGATGAGGAAGGAAGGATTGTTCAGCACACGTCTGGAGACTACACAGTTAAAAGCAGGTATCTTTCCCATGGAGCACGTGAGGACGAAATGATGTTGCCAAATGGAGAAAGCTTTCTGGAGCCAGAGAAAACAGGAAACTCAAACGCAATAACCCACCCCAATTAGTAGCTTATTCAAATCACAGATTCCTCCAATTCACGCTGAACCAAAACAGATACAATCCATTCAGTGGCAAGCCTTTTTAATGAAACCCAGGACAGCAATAATTCTCAGAATTATTATTTTAAGTTGTTGTGTTGTGTTGCTTCTAAGCTTTGTAAAAAGCGGGTATCAGCTAACAAAATATGGAGTTTCCTCCACTTCTTCAAATGACGTTCTCTTTCTCCACTTCAAAATATCTGGTTTTGCTGCTTTGTTTCTGTTATTGCCAAGCATCTTCATTTTCGAAGATATTTTTCGAAAAAAGAATGGGACATAAGGACGGGATTTTGGCTATGAAGCATCAATGGATCCATGGAAGATGGTACAAGACGCAGCGGGAACCAATTCCTGTCATCAATCCAGCCACCGAGAAGGTCATCGATTCCATTCCTCGTGGCACTCCGGAAGATGCGGACAAGGCTGTGTGTGCCGCGCGCGCTGCATTCGAAACATGGCGTTGGGTGCCCGGTGCTGAAAAGGCAACCATGCTGCATGCCATTGCCAATGAAATGCGTGCGAACAAAAAAAAATTGGCGCGCGTGATGACACTGGAAGGTGGCAAGCCATATTGTGAGAACCGGGACGAGGTGGATTGGAGCGCTTCTTGTTTTGATTATTACGCAGAAATCGGACGACATTCCCGGGGTAATTCCATTCCACCATCGTTTGAGCATCAGGTTAATTTTACCATCAAGGAACCATACGGAGTGGTGGTGGCGATTACCCCCTGGAACTATCCGTTGCTGTTGTTGGCCTGGAAACTGGCTCCCGCACTGGCTGCGGGCAATACGGTGGTGATCAAGCCGAGCACGGAAACCCCGCTTGCCACTCTGGCTCTCGCCGAAATTTTTGAAAAACTGCCGGTGGGTGTTGTGAATATCGTCACAGGAGAAGGTGGAGAGATTGGTGCAGCACTGATTCAACATCAAGGCACCGACTTGATTGCGTTGACAGGTTCCACAGAAACCGGCAAACGCGTTGCTCAACTTTGTGCCGAGCAAGTCAAGAAAGCACACCTGGAACTGGGTGGAAATGATCCTTTCATTGTGTGCAGCGATGCGGATCTGGAGGTTGCCAGCCGCGCTGCTTGCTGGGCGGCCTATCTCAATGCAGGGCAGGTTTGCACCGGCGCGAAACGATTTTACGTGTTTGATAAAATTGCGGATGAATTTACTCGTCGAGCTGTCAAATTCACACGATCACTCAAACTGGGTAACGGACTGGATCCGAAAACGGATATTGGCCCCATGATTCATCTGCGGCAACTTGAGGATGTCCACGCGCGGGTGCAGGAGGCGGTCACGGAAGGCGCTCGTGTATTATGTGGTGGCCGCCGTTCTCCAAAGTTCAGGAAAGGTTTCTTTTATGAGCCTACCGTCATGACCCATGTTCACCAGGAGATGTGTTTGGTCCGAACCGAAACATTCGGCCCCATTTTGCCGATCATCCGTGTGCGTGATATTGATGAGGCTATTGAGCTGGCCAACGACAGCGCCTATGGTCTTGGCGCCAATATCTACACGAACAATATGGAATGGGCCATGAAAGCCATGGAACGTGTGACCGCCGGCACCTTCTGGATCAATGATCCATTAACCGATAATGACGCTGCGCCATTCGGCGGCATGCGCCAGACGGGACATTCACGTGAGCTGGGCGAGGAGGGGCTGGATGAATTTCGCGAAACCAAACACGTCCATCTGGATTACAAACAGGAAATCAAGCCTTACTGGTATCCATATTCGAAGTATAATAAGTTGGCTTGAAAAACACTGTAGCGGCGCTCTATGAGCGCCGAAAGATGGGGGCGGCGGTCATAGACCGCCGCTACAGCCCACCAAGAACCTGAGTAGTTACAATTTCACATGATAGGCCACCTCCGGTTTCATTTTGGATTTCTCCTGTCAGTCTTGTGCATCGGAAGTGGCCCTCTTTGGGGTGGAGAAATTCATGAGGCAGCCAAATGGGGGGAGGAGGAGAAGGTGAAGAGCCTCGTTAAAAACGATCCCTCTCTTGTCCGTTCCATGGATGAAGATGGTTTCACGCCCCTGCACTGGGCCGCTTATCGGGGGCATCAAGCCATTGCAGAATTCCTCGTGGCCAACGGTGCGGATGTCAATGCCGTGACCGAATCCAGTGGTTGGACGCCGTTATTGCGCGCCATCGATGGCGACCACCCAAAGCTGGTTGAATTACTTTTAACCAACAAGGCCAACGTCAATGCCACAGGCAACGAATTGTTCAACGGTATTAACAAGAGAAACCCGGCTGTCGTCGAGCTCCTATTGAAACACCACGCAGATGTTAATGCACGGACAAAGGAGATGGGAACTTCACTTCATGCCGTTGCATGGAGTGGAAATGAAACCTTGATGAAGCTGATTCTGGCCCGGAAGCCGGATCTGGAGGTTAAAGACAGGGAAGTCCGAACCCCACTATGTATTGCAGCCATGAGAGGTCATTCGGTTCTTATAAAGCTTCTTCTTGACCAAGGGGCCGATATCCAGGCCAAAACCGGATGGAACGAAACTCCATTGCATACAGCTGTCCACGCAGGCAACAAGGATGCTGTCGAAGTGCTTTTAACTCACAAAGCGGATGTCCATGCCAAAAACAGTCAGGGGCAACCCCCCCTCCAGGTTGCGCTCAAGAAGGGCCATCAGGAAATCGTGGATCTTCTCCGTAAACATGGGGCGACGGAGTAAAAATCCCACCTTTAACCGTCATTTAAACACCAGGCCGATAATGCGATGCAAATCCGGTTTGCGGATTTGAGCTCGAAAGATCCGTTTCAAACTGCTTCCGCAAAACCGCTCCATAAGTCACCAAATCATACGCGACAAGATCGAGACGGGCGCCAACTTTCGTATTTTGAATCTTGCCGGATTTCTTGTCGAAATCACCATCCGTGACACAGGCGCCGTAAGGCATGCTCCATCCGTAACACTGACGGACACAGGTGCGCATCTGGTCCATGGGGGTCAGCCCTTTTTCATGGGAAGCGCAGACGTAGCCGAATAACTTTCCGGCGAATTCCTTCCAGAAATAATCCAGGAAGTTTTTCATCACCCCGGACATGCTACCGTGATAATCAGGGGTGCCAAGGAAACAGGTGTTGGCCCAGTTCACATGTTCACAGGCTCGCATGTATTCAGCGCCGGAACGGCCTCCTTCATCGGGATTAAACATGGGCAGCGGTGTTTCCAGCAAATCCAGCATCCGAACTTCCGCGCCGTGATTTTTTGCCTGATCGAGCACATACTGAACCGCGCAACGGGTCAGGGAATGAGGTTGCAAACTTCCCACAACGCCCAGGATTTTGGTTTTCATAATTGAGTTATACTACTTACGAATGATTTTCGGTACTTTCAATCGCCAAGTTACGAGAATTCATCTCCCCCTTCCTCTCCTTACCAAGGAGGGGAGTTGAGGGGAGGTCCGCTTCGAGAGCTTCGTACCTTTAATGCCGATTTTCATTTATCAACCCAAAATTTACAACAGCTTGAACGCCACAGTCTTGGAAATCAGCCCACACTGAACACATAACCGCTGGAATTCCAACAATCCATTTTTCTGTCGAGCCCCGAGATCGTAACAAACGTTTTGAGCCAGATAGCTCAGCGCCGCTTGCTTTGGCAGCAACGTTTGTTTTCGAGCAATCACATCCAGATGTTGGAGTCCTTGCTTCTTTGCCAGGGCAAACAGTTTCAAATAAGGTTCAACAGCCAGTTTCTGGCGGATTGTCCAAAAGGCGAACACAAATGGCAGGCCGGTCTTTTTTTGCCAGACTTCACCCAGATCCAGGAGACTGTAATGCTTCTTTAGAAGACGATCACGCAACAACAGTGCTGGATCGCCAATCAGCAGCCTGGCATCGCAGGATGCTGTCCGACTTGAAAACGTGCCCGGAAACTCGATTTTGAGTCCTCCCCTCCTTACCAGGGAGGGGTTGGGGGAGGTTAGGCCAGAGGGGAGACCCCCTGTGGTCCCCCTTGCCAAGGGGGACAATCCCATCAGACGACTTACTTTCTGGACACGTTCCAAGGCTTGATATCGCGGATGCAGATTGAAGAACTCAGCGAGAATCACTTGAAGCAACAGGTTGGAGGTTTTGGAGGCAGGATCCAGAGCGATTGTCTTTAGGCGATTGAGTGGCTTCCGATGGGCGAGATACACACTTTTGACCGGACCACGACTACCGACGGCGATGCCTGGCACAATCTGGTAATGAGGGTATTCGAGGTATTCGGCCACCGGCACTAATGCGGCATCGAGGTTTCCTTTTCGCAAGAGAGAAGCGAGCACGGATGGGGTTTCGAGCTGAACATCCCCCTCCAGTCCATAGATTAATGGCCGTGCGTTAAGATAGGACACGGAACCGATTCGGCCAATATGCTGTGAAGCACTCGCAATCATGAGGCAGTCTCAAATGCACACTTTTTTGACAGGATTGACAAGATTAACAGGATCGGGATTTAATTTCCTCTCGACGGAAAAGAACAGAGCTTGCAGAATGGATGCCTATGGGAATCATCACTCGGATTCTGAAACGGGGTAAGCCCTCTTCAGCTCCTGATTCAAGACAGCGATTTGGATTGGAAGGGGAAGTAGAGGCGGCCCGTCATCTCAAACGGAATGGACTTAAAATCCTGGTCAAACGTTATCGCTGCCGGTTTGGCGAGGTTGATCTGGTGGCAAGGGAGGGAGATACCCTGGTTTTTATCGAAGTTAAAACCCGTGGTTCCTCGGATTTCGGCGGTCCAGCACTGGCTGTGACCGCTGAAAAGCAAAAGCATATCAGCCGTGTCGCGCTGGATTATCTGCGCCATCTCCACAACCCGGAAATTCCGGTGCGATTCGATATCGTGGAAGTCATTTCGTCCGGAGAGAAGGCTCTGTGTAATCATATTCGCGATGCCTTTACGCTTTCCGAACCGTACATCTATTGATTCTGAAAGGAGGAGCCAGAATTCAGAAGCCAGAAGGTTGGCAAAAAGAACTTACGTGCGTTCTGAAACTTTCTCAAAATTTGTAGGCTACAAAAAAGAAGTCCTCTCACAGAGGACACGGAGAAACAGAGTTTTACCAGATGTTTTGAGGGGGAAACATCCGGTCAAAAGAACCTTTGCCTGATTTTCCTCTCAAAAATCAGGCAAAATTCTTCTCAGTGCCTTTGAGATCTCTGTGAGAGACACCTCTTCATGAATGTGCCCGACCATAACACCCTATAAAGATTTGCGTCTTGCAAATTCTGGATTCTGGGTTCTGAATCCTGACTTCTGATGCCACGCGCCCGTAGCTCAACTGGATAGAGCACCAGCCTCCGGAGCTGGGGGTTGCCTGTTCGAACCAGGCCGGGCGCACCAGTTCAAATGCGGAATGTGAAGTGAAGAAGACTACATCAACCCCCTGGCTTCCAGTTCATCGAGTCGATAAGCGTTGTTCTCATCAATGATTTCGCTGCACCCGGGCACATCCACCAACACGTCATGACAGAGTGAGGATCCATTGTGCGGGGCAAGACCGCTGGTTTCAATGACATGGCGATCCTGTGTGAGGTAAATCCAGGCAAACTGTTCTCCACATGACACTCGAAATTCAAGGTTTCTCTGCCACATGAGGTCGTTAACGGATCGAATGTTGATGGTCAGGACCTGACTTCCACCGCCGGCAGCCTGCTCCACACTCCCGTAACGCTCAAGCCAGAGCAGAACGAAGCTCTCAATCTGTGGCCGTCCCAACGGCTCCTTAAAAAATCCGACATACCCCTGGTGTTCCACACTCATAGGATTTCTCACCGCAATGTAGCCCAGATTGGGCTTCATAGCCAGCCGGTATATTCATCACTCTGTCTAGGGTAATTCAAAAATATGCTGGTGAAATCCACCAAAGTCCTGTGTTAATGCCGGAGGAAACATGGGAAAGGCAGGCGCATCCACACGGCAGGTGAGCTCCGTCATGATGGTGACGGGCGGGTTCTGCATCTCCCTTGGCATGATGGTTTTGGCAGGTTGGCATACGCAAAATGTCACGCTGATTCAAGTGCACCCGAACTTCGCGCCGACGTCATACACCGCCGCGCTGCTGTTTCTTCTCATGGGTGTGGGATTTCTTGCAGTTGGGCTGAATTTACCGCGCTTGACCATGCTGAGCGGCGCCCTTGTTGTCACTTTCAGTCTTTCGAGCCTCCTGCAGATTATTTTCGATGTAAACCTCGGTATCGATCAATCTTTGTATGGAGCTTATATCCAAACGGGGACTTTGCATCCTGGTCGCATTGCTCCGAATGTTGCGTTGTGTTGTCTGTTTGTCGGCGAGGCATTGGTGGTGATTTTCAGCAGGGTGTTCTCGGGCTATCGCCCTGTGATTCTGGGAATTCTGGGATCGCTGGTGACTGCCCTGGGAATCGTCTCATTCCTGGGTTACCTGACAGGCATTCCACCAGCCTATGCGTGGGAAAATCTTGCTCAGATGAGCATTCAGGAATCCTTCGGAGTCATCGTGCTCGGCACAGGCATCGTTGCCTTTGCCTGGCGCGATGGCAGGCCGGATGGGTCCGGTTCGCCCCGGTGGTTTCCAGTTCCGGTCGGGGTGTGCATGGCAATGGTTTCCATCGGGTTATGGCAGGCATTCAGTGTGCAGGAGCGTCTGAAGATTGAGAGTCAGATTCAATTCGAGGCGTCAAATTTGAAGCGCCAGATCATTACGGAGATGGAAGCGCGGATTTTCGAACTGGTTCGAATGGTCCGGCGCTGGGAGTTTCATAGCAGGCCGAACAAGGAGGAGTGGGAATCCGAGGCATGGCTCACAATGAATCATTACAAAGGATACCACGCGATCAAATGGATCGACACGTTTTCCCAGATACGATGGGTTGTGATGTCAAATGGAAGTCAGCCTGCTTCGTCCCTTGACAATAAACCACTTGAACTACAGATGATGGAGGAGATGAAGGATCAAAGGAAGGTGGTTCTCACACGATCCATTGAAGTGGCGCCGGGAGACACAAGATTTTACGCTTACGCGCCCATGTTTCACAATAACACCTTCGGAGGATTCATTGTCGGTGTTTTTCGTTTTCAGGAATTGTTCGAAGCCATTTTTCCCGAGAATGTGGCGACGGGTTGCCTGATCGATGTTTCCGATGGGCAGCGGGAGGTCTACCATCGGCAAGGCGCCTCCAGCCGGCACGATATCAGGTGGGAGCAAACCTTTGAGGTTGATTTGTATGGAATCACATGGCGTGTGCGCATGTGGCCAAAGTCAACCCTTCTGGAGAAACACAGGTCGTATATTCCTGAGACGACACTGCTGGTTGGTCTTGGGATGTCCCTATTGCTCGCCTCGGCGATCCATCTGGCTCAGAAAGCTCGAACTCATGCGCTGGAAGTGGAAGCCACCAGTCGGGTGCTGGAACAGGAGGTCGCAGAGCGAAAACGAGCGGAAGAGAAAATAAGCAAACTCAATGAAGATCTGGAAAAGCGTGTCCATGAACGAACTGCCGAACTGGCTCGCTCCAATGCCGAGCTGGAACAATTTGCCCATGTTGCATCTCACGACTTACAGGAACCATTGCGCATGGTTGCCAGTTATACACAGCTGCTGGCAAGGCGTTACCAGGGCAGGCTGGGTTCGGATGCGGATGATTTTATCAAATACGCGGTGGATGGTGTCACTCGCATGCAGGGTCTGATTCATGATTTGCTGGCTTATTCACGGGTTGGAAAACGTCAAAAATATTTCGAGATTGTCGATTGCGAGGCTCTTTTGGAGCATGTTCTCTCAAATTTACATGTTACAGTCAGGGAAAATGATGCTGTGGTAACTCATGATCCGCTGCCCAATGTGAAAGCGGATGGTTCCCAGTTGGGACAGGTGTTTCAGAACCTGCTCAGCAATGCCATCAAGTTTCGGAGCAAGGAGACACCCCTGATTCATGTCTCGGTGGAGGAAATGGGAAGTGAATGGCTCTTTTCAGTGCGGGATAATGGAATCGGTGTTGATCCTGAATATTCCAGTCGCATTTTCGTCATTTTTCAACGTTTACATGGAAAGGCTGAGCATCCGGGCAGCGGGATCGGTCTGGCGATCTGCAAAAAAATTGTGGAACGGCATGGTGGACGTATCTGGGTAAAGTCGCAACCTGGGAAAGGGGCAACGTTTCGTTTTACCATTCCAATTTAAAGGGGTCTGCATAAAAGGTCGGCATGATTTCACGCAGAGTTCTCAGAGAGCTCCGAGAAGATCCATTTGCCGAGTGTCCACGGCGGACACTCGGCAACTCACGATCTTGATTCTTTTTGCGTCCCTGTGTTCTCTGTGAGAGATTATTCCGAAATTGAACAACCAGCCCGTCAAAGTTCTCCTGATCGAAGATAATCAAGGGGATGCAAGATTGGTTCGGGAGATGCTGGCCGAATCCCCGGATGAGACATTCAATCTGATCCACATGGATCGTTTAAAACCCGCCCTGGAACAGCTTGCCACGGATGCGGTCCATGTGGTTTTGCTGGACCTCCGGCTTCCGGACGGGGATGGCTTCGAGAACTTCATGAAGGTACGGACCGCGGTTCCGGACATTCCCATCCTTGTTTTGACCGGACTCGATGACAGTGAAGTTGCCATCAGGGCTGTGCAGGAAGGCGCTCAGGATTACCTGATCAAAGGGCAACTGGACGGACGGCTTTTATCACGATCCATTCGTTACTCGATGGAGCGACATCGTCTTCAAACAGAGCTTGAACAAAGTCGACAACAACAACTGCATCACCAGAAACTGGAAAGCCTGGGTGTTCTTGCAGGCGGAATTGCGCATGATTTTAACAACCTGCTGGCCGTCATTTTGGGGCATGCCGAACTGGCGATGAGAGATATTCAGCCTGCATCCCCGGCACACAAATCTCTGGACAAAATTCAGGTCGCCAGTCAACGCGCCACTGACCTTTGCAGCCAGTTACTTGCCTATTCCGGAAAGGGACATTTTGTCATTCAGGCTCTCAATGTGAACGCGACGATCGAGGAAATTTCCCAATTGCTTCGGCTTTCTGTTTCCAAAAATGTGAGCTTGAAGTATCACTTTGCCCCTGATTTGCCATCGATCGAGGGTGATCCCGCTCATATTCGTCAGGTAACGCTGAATCTGGTGAAAAACGCCTCCGAGGCCATCTGTGAAAAAAATGGCACAATCACGATCACCACCCGGGTCATGAATCTTGATGCTGCCGGTCTTTCGGAAATGCATCTGACAACCGACCTGCTTGAGGGCAGGTACGTTTGTGTGGAGGTGGCCGACACCGGTTGTGGGATGGATGTTGAGACACAGACTCGAATCTTTGACCCCTTCTTCACCACCAAATTCACCGGCCGCGGTCTGGGTCTTGCCTCTGTGCTTGGTATTGTACGGGGACATAAGGGAGCCCTGAAGGTTTTCAGCGAACTCGGGCGCGGCTCGACATTTCAACTTTTGTTTCCATGTGTTGAAGGGTCCGCGGGTGGATCCAAAACTCCACAAGCCGTTTCCATTAAAAATTCACCTGTTGAATCTTCCCCATCGGGAGAGTTGCAGGGGGCGGGCACTGTTCTCGTGGTGGATGATGAAGATAATATTCGTATGATGGCAGCTCAAATCATCGAGATGTTTGGTTTTAAGGTATTGACAGCCAGCGATGGTCTGGAAGCGGTGAAAACCTATCGTGCGCATACCCAGGAGATCGTTCTTGTGTTGCTCGACCTGACCATGCCTGGGATGAGTGGCATGGAAATTCTCCAGGCAATACATCGTATCAAGCCCGAGGTCAGGATTCTTGTGATGAGTGGCTACAACGAGGAGGAAGCCGGGAAACGCGTGATGGACAAGGATGTTGCCGGTTTTATTCAAAAACCATTCACCATTGCCACGCTTCGGGAAAAAATTTCATGGGTAACCGGGGTTTAAAAAGTCCAACGTCTGTTGGGGAAACCACTTGGAAATTTATATTGATATGGGCGTCCATCTATGCGAATATGGGTTACCATACTATGAAAACAACAATTGAAATTGCGGATGATCTGTTTGAACGCGCGCAACGCGTCGCGCAAAAAGAAAAAACAACATTTCGTTCCATGGCAGAAGAAGGCTTGCGCCTGGTGCTTGCAAAGAAGCGACAAGGCAAGGCTGGGAAATTACCGCCGCTCGTGACCTATGGCGGGAGTGGATTGACGGAGGAGTTCAAGGACTGGAACTGGGATAAGATTCGCAGCGAAATTTATCGGGGGCGAGGAACATGATCGCGCTTGACACGAATTTGCTTGTTTACTCACACCGCCCGGAAAGCCCGCATCACGCAGAGGCCAGAGCGACGATTGATTCTCTCCGTGGTGGCGTTGCTTCGTGGGCAATTCCCTGGCCATGTGTGCATGAATTTATTGGAGTGGTGACGAGCGCCCGAGTTTTCAAAAAGCCCACGCCCCTTGATGCAGCATTCGCTTCTGTTGACGCGTGGTTGGCTGGCAACAATTTGCACCTTCTTGCCGAAAGCCACGGGCATCTGGAACAACTCCGCAACCTTGCGATGCGGGCCAAAATTGCAGGTCCGCGTATCCATGACGCGCGCATTGCCGCGCTGTGTTTGCATCACGGCGTGCATGAACTTTGGACGGCAGATCGGGACTTCTCCGCATTTCCGCAACTCAAAACTCACAACCCGCTGGTGAAAACCTGAGTTGAAATCAATTCGTAGGTTGTGAGAACTGCAAAAGGCTCAAAACTTCTTCACAGATCGAGAGCATTCGGTCTTGGTCATCCTTCACTTGAAGATCCCGTGCCCACTGCAAGGCATTGTCCGAGTCTTGAATTATCCAACGGATCATAACACCCTCAAGTAAAATCTGGGGCCCTGCCGAGCAAGAGACAGAGGTGGCGTAATCAATAAATTGTCGCTGGGTTTGTTCGTCAAATTTTACTTGATCGGAGACAACCCCAGCCCAGAGACGGAAATGCTCATCATCTTTTGGATTCTCGAAACGACAAAGTCGGTAAACGTATTCCACGGCAGTCTTTGGATCTTTTTGAGCCCAAACGTCGAAAACCACAGCGTGGAAACAGGAAGAAACAGGGTGCAGAGCATTCCCGAGACCCGTCAGTGAAAACGACGGGGCAGGCACTTCACCTCGTTCAATAGCTCGGTTGTTGAAATATTCTAACATCCATTGTTCCTGAAATGTCGCCTGTTCCCATGCCCGGCTAAATTCTTCATCGGAAAGAGGAATCCCCAGCTGACGCAACGCGCTCCAACGGATAGGCTCGGGTAACCTGGCGACACTCTCAAATCGTTTGATATAATCCTCCAAACTTGTCGGTTCTTGGACTTCGTTGGTGGTTGCAAGTTGGGGTCGTTCATCCGGTGTTGATGATTTCGGAACCGGAATAAGATTTTGCTTTTTGGCAACCTGTCGATTCGAAACATTTCCGTAGGATCGTTCCAAAGAGGGAAAATTTCTGCAGAAAAATCTTAAGTCCTTGCGCCTCACGGCGCACTGAGAAATGCGGGTTAAATCACACCGGCATACTGGTTCCCAGCGCTTGCCCATTTGATAGACAGTCTTCAAGGGAAATGCCGCCTCGATAGTTCCCGATCAAATAAAGTCCCGGACAGGCTGATTCGATGGCCTGACATGTTTGAAGCATCGAGGAATGTCCGCCTTCGTATTGTGGGATCGCGTGTGCCCAGCGGATGATGTTCTGAAAGCTGGGAGGACCCTCAATTCGCAAAAGGGATCGCAAATCATTTAATACCGCTTGAGTCAGCGTCGCGTCATCAAGAGAAATGGCCTGTTGATCGAGCATGCCACCCATGAAAGCGGTCAGGAGAATATGCCCTTGAGGCGCTCTATTTGGAAAAAGGGTGGATGAAAAGAGAGTTCCCAGGGTCCGTATTCCCCTGCTCCGACTGATCAAGAACCCAAATCCATCAAGAGGGTGACCGACCGAAGCGCGTGGGAATCCCAGGTGAACCACGCACATGGGTGCGTGAGGCATTTTTTCCAGTGGAGCAATATCAGGGAATAGTGGCGCCAGAAGACGGCTGGCATTCATCGCATCGGTGGCCATGATCACCCGGTCCGCTTCAATATCACCTCGTCCGATAACGACTGTAAACTTCGCGCCCTGTTTTTTGAGTGATTTTACCGGGGTCGACAGGCGAATCTTGTTTTCGAGATGGGCCGACAGGCCAAGGACCAGATCGGAAAGGCCGCCCGGCCATGAGATCAAGCGGTGTCTGGGAATGGTTTTACGTCCGGCTTTCATCATTCCCCGGAGAAGACTCCCGTGAGTTTGTTCGATATGATATTTTTTTGGAAAGGTGTGGCGAATGACGAGTCGTTCCGGATCGCCTGCATGAACGCCGGAGACAAAGGGGTCCACCAATTCCCGGAGAATTTCCACGCCCAGTCGCCGTCGGACGAAACCGGCCAACGTTTCGTTTTCATCTCCACCTCGCGGGACGAATGGCTCCCGCATGATTCGCAACCTGGCTTTCCATGAAAGAAAGTTGCTGCCAAACAAGGCAATGGGTGAGGTGGGAATGGGTATCAGTCTTCCATTCTGCACCACGAAACGCTTTTTTGTGGCAGGTGTCGCATCCAACGCTGTGTCTAGAAGACCAATTTCCTCAAGGAACGCCAGAGATTCCGGCTTGGAGACCGTCATGGTATTGGGTCCCGACTCGCAAAGATAGCCCTCGCGGCAAATGGTATGGATGACGCCACCCGCAGAAGGTCTGGCTTCCAACACGGATACATCAACGCCGCGCTTTTTCAAGGCCACTGCGGCGGATAGTCCGGAGACGCCCGCGCCGATAATGATAGTGGAAATTTTTTTCACTCTGCAAATTGATCGTTATATACCGCCGTGGCGCATGAAAGCGAAACATCAACGGAGACATCTTCCCATCCCTTTTTACCCTATATGTGTTAAATAAAGCAAAATAGCTCCTCTCCTTAATAAGGAGAGGCCGGGTGAGGTTGGATAGAACGAGAGACCTCCTCTGGCTCCTCCTTGGCAAGGAGGAGAAAAATATATTTTCGCAAAGTTTCAATCCATGCAGGGTGGTCATTGAGACACGGGATAAGGGTCAATTCCTGTCCACCCGCCTTGATAAAGGCTTCTTTTCCTCGCATGCCGATCTCCTCGAGCGTCTCCAGGCAATCCGAGACAAAAGCAGGACAGATCACCATCAATTTTTTAATTCCACGCCCGGCCAGCGATTCAATCTCAAGATCCGTGTAGGGTCGCAACCAGGGCTCTCTTCCCAGTCGTGATTGAAACGCGATGGAATATTTATTTTGTGGAATACCAGCAAGTTTCACAAATTCCTGGACCGTTTTGAATGCCTGAGCGCGGTAGCACACCTCATGAACAGGGTGGGAGAGTGAACAACAGTTTTCGTTAACTAGGCAGTGTGATTTTGATTTGTCAGCAAGTCGGATGTGCCGTTCGGGAAGGCCATGGAAACTGAAGAGGAGATGATCATATTCCTTTTGGAGATCATGCTGAGCGCTCAAAACGAGAGCCTTCAGATAATCCGGATCATTATAAAACGGAGGCAGGACCTTGAGTTTGATCTGTGGGTTAAGTTGAGCCAAAGCCTCCTGCACGCTCACCACAGCTGTTTCGTAGCTGGACATTGCATGGTGTGGATAAAGGGGGATCAATACAATCTCCTCAACCTTTTGCCGGAGCATTTGTTGGAGAACACTGGGAATGGATGGATTCCCGTATCGCATGGCCAGTTCCACGGGCAAATCCACTTTTGCCTGCAGCAGGGTTTGCGCGCGCCTGCTTATAACGACCAGGGGCGATCCATCATGGGTCCAGATTTTACGATAGGCCTCGGCCGTGTTTCGAGGACGGGTTGGTAGAATGGTGGCGTGAAGCACAAACTGTCGCACCGGCCACGGTGCATCCATCACTCGCGGGTCGGACAGAAATTCCTTCAGATATCTCCGCACATCCGGAACTGAAGGTGAATCCGGAGAACCCAGGTTAACGAGAAGGACAGCTTGGCGTGAGGGCATTTACTTCACCTTTTCCAGCGAGAGAAACGCCGGCTTGTTCACTTGCCGGTTTCATGCACTTTCATAACCTCATCCCCGTAATGGTTGATGAGTTTGACGGCGATTTTGCCTGTCTTGGGCGGGTCGAAAGGGCGGCTGATGGTCGAATAGAGTGTTGACCAGGTTGCTTCGTCAATCTCGGCGCGAAGGGATTTTTTCAGCCGTTCATACGGCTCGTTTCCACCTGTGAAATAGGCGTGACGGACGAAAAAACTCTCGCCGTTGTAATTGGTGTCAATGAACCAACATGCAATGTCGTCGGTTGTGTTATTGCGAATCTGCCCCGTGGTAGGGTCGTAAACATCCAAGCCGAGGATGGTGACTTGTGTGGAGTGGCGTGTGACGAGTGGGAAATCGGCAGCGGTCAACGCTTGGATGTGAGCGATTTTCTCAGACCGCTCAGCATCCGCCCAATCTCGTCGCACGTTTTCTCCAGTTTTCTGGCTTCCGCTGCCGACAGATAGCCCAGCCGTTCCGCCAGCAGAAGTTGCGTCTCCAGTTCCGCCAGTGATCCCCGCGCCGTGCTCAGGAATTGAAGAAACTCTCCCGTCCCCTCCCTTGCCGCGCCCTCCGCGATGTTGCTCGGCACCGACACTGCCGCGCGTCGAATTTGAGACGTCAGACCGTAGCTTTCCTCCTTCGGAAAGTTTTTGGAAGCAGCGTAAATCTGTTCCGCCAACTCGATTGATTTCTGCCAGACCAGCAATTCCCGATAGCTTTTCAAACTCATGGCGCAACATTAACAGCTTTCCACCTCTCGTCACAAGCCACTCGCCACACTCCACTCGCATATCCGGTTCGCCAAAAACCATGAAAAGATTTCCTGCACCCGTCTTTTTCAGAAGTTCATCGCCCATTGCCAAATCAGGGTTCATTCGCGCCATGATCACGGCCAGTTTGCCATAGCGTTTGGCTTCTTCGGAAACATGGGGATCGAACGCAAACCCGCAAATCACCAGCAAGTCAAAGCCCACGCCTTTTACGGCTTCCTTGGCCGCTTCCTTCAATTGCTCAGGGCCAACCGTGCCATGCTCGGGGCCAATGGAAATCGCCACGCGCTTGCTTTTGCCGCTTTCCGTGTATTCGCCCGTGGCATGCAGCCATGTCCCCGCAAATGATTCAAGACGATCAAATTTCAGCCGCTCGTTTTTTACCGTATTTTGCACACCCGCTTTTTTAAGATTCTCGATAATCAGCGTGACGAAATCACCCTCTCCACAGGCAGAGACGCCTGTGCCACCATCCCCTGAGGACAGGACGCGGTGCGGCGAGAGGCTTTCGACGGTGAAGGGACCTGTGACGCGGATGCGTTTGTTGTTCTCGTAAGGTTGGTCATAAAGCAATTCGGTGTCGGCGTGTTTGGCGATGGCGGCGTCAATCTCCTCGCGGCTCATCCCTTCTTTGATGTCAGGGTTGTTGGCGATGGATTTGAGCGTGACGTGCGGGACGCGCTTGCAGATGAAACCGCGGCGGATGTCGTTGTCGAATTTCTGGGGAGCGCCCGCGTCTCGCGGGCTGCGTTCGGCGTCTCGCCGAACGCTCTGGGGCGCGGAGGAATCGGGCGAGACGCCCGATTCAGCAGGCGGGACGCCTGCGCTCCCCAGAATTTTTCCGCTCGCTTCCATTTCTTTTTTCTGGCCTTCGGGCGAATCGGCGAGCAGGTAGTAGGGAAACTTCGCCGCCATCAACCGGGTGCGCGCCAGCGCGATGGCAACTCTACTGGTATCTATCGTGATCCAACGCCGTCCCCACTGCTCCGCCACATACGCTGTCGTGCCACTGCCGCACGTTGGGTCGAGCACCAAGTCGCCAGGGTCGGTCGTCATCAAGATGCAACGCTGAACGACACGCGCTGTTGTCTGAACAACATAAAGCCGCGCTTCATGATAGCCGCCTACGCTCGTGTCTTCCCAAACCGTGGATAACACGCTGCACGGAAAATCCTGTGTATAACGCACGTAACGCACATCGCTACCTGGAGACCAAAGCCGATTTGCGGATTTCAACTTCTCCACGCCCTCCTTGCTTGTCTTCCAATGCCGCCCAGACGGAACTTGAAAGATGCGGTTATCAAACTGAATGTCGAAGCTCCCAGCGGTTGTTGCACCTTCAGAATAAAGAGGTCCGAGAGCAAACAGCCTGTTCTGAGGAGAAATAAGCTTTGGATTTTGTCTTTCTTCTTGGGAAAGCCTGCGACGTGCGCCATCGGACTGTTCAATCCAATCATAGCCACCAGTGCCCGCATCTTCGTTTCCCTTTGGCGCGTAAATCGGTCGAAACTTCATTGTGCTTTTGCCCTTTGCATACCAAATAATGTGATCATGGTGTGAAGTAAGAGGAAATCCTGCTTGCCCTCCTGTTTTCGCGAACGTGATTATCGAGCAAAAGTTCTCACTGCCAAACACTTCATCCAGCACACAGCGCACGAGGTGGACGTTTTCATCACCAATTTGGATGAAGACACTACCACTTTCGGTGAGGAGTTCGCGGGCGGCGGTGAGGCGGTCGCGGAGGTAGGCGAGATAGGAATGGATGCCAAGTTTCCAGGTGTCGCGGAAGGCGCGGATTTGTTCGGGCTGGCGGCTGGCGTCCTCGGCTTTGCCGTCTTTGACATCGCGTTTGCGGGTGGAGACCTGCCAGTTGGAACCGAAGTTGATACCGTAGGGCGGGTCGAAGTAAAGACACTGCACTTTGCCTTTCAGCCCTTCCTTTTCGGCGAGCGAAGTCATCACCAGCAGCGAATCGCCGAGGATGAAGCGGTTGGCCCAATTTTGCTCGTGGCGATAGAAGTCAATCAGGTCTTCGAATTTGATGCCGTTGAAATCGGCGAAAATTTCCGCCTGTTGCGGCGTGTCTTTCTTGGCCTCGGCCCGCACCTGCTCGATAACGGCCTGGGGGTGAATCTTCTCCTGAATGTAGATGGGGACGGCGGGCAGTTCGAGCGGCTGCTGGTCCTGCTCATCCTTGCCCTTCCAGACCAATTGAGGGTCAAGCGAAGGATCGCGGGCGTAGAGCAAGCCAGGGAATTTGACGGTTTTCGGCTTCGCCTCATCCTCGGCCACGAAATCGCGCAATTCCTTTGTGGGGATGTTGGTCCGCTTGTCCTTGTGCTTGTGGGCAACGACAGGCGTCGGCGATTTGATTTTTGTTTTTTGTGGCATGGTCAGGCGGCTGCCCGCGGGTTCCACGTGGATTCGGTCCACTCGATGGAGGAATTGGAGGACATTACGTTCCTTTTGGCGGGAGAAGCGGCCGCAAGGCCGTCAGAACGTTGGGAATGTGCAACGTCGCCGTTTCCCAGACGATATTCCAATCAATGGAGTCGTAACCGTGAACGATGCGGTTACGCAGGCCAATCATCTTTCGCCAAGGCAGATTCGGGTGGGCTTGCTGATATTGGGAAGAAAAGCGGTTGGCGGCTTCGCCAATGATGACCATTTGAGCATAAACCGCATAGCGTTTTTCTTCGTTCCTGACGAATGCGTCGTAGTCCACATTTTGCAGAAAACCGCGAATTCGCTCGCAGGCTGCAGCAATATCATCCAACCAGGCATTTTCAGGAGGAATAGACTTCACGGGTGGAATCGAGGATATGTTGCCGGCGGATCGAGTTGCGACTGTGCTCCACGGCCTCTCGTGAAACCAAATGGACAGGGTGGCCGACCAACGCCGCCAGTTCATCTTCCATGGTAACAATCTCCCATCCCCAATGCGCGTCGGGCGTAAAAGTGTAGAGGAAATCCACATCGCTGTCGGGACGAAAGTCCTCGCGCAAGACCGAACCAAAAACTTCCAGCCGGGCGATTTTCCAGCGCCGGCAAAAATCGGCCAGTTGTTGATCGGACAAGGGGATTGCGGTCGTCAGCATGGCAATTTGAGTATGGTTGGGGGCAGGTGAAAATTCAACCCTTGCGTGGGAGCGACGAATGTTTTGAGGTATGGGTTCGGCCGGTTGGAAGTTGAGGGGCTCTCTCCTCGACTTTGATCGGAAGCAACCGGCATTTCATTCCATGTTCGGCCTTCCAGCTTGCGGCCAGTTTGCTTTTTACGCACACCGCCCCACTGCTTGAAGAAAAATGCAGCCTTTGCCTTCTTGCACTGGTTTCGAATATCCACGACCCACCCCGCATCCATCGGACGCGCTCCTGGGCCAGATTCCCCGCCGACAATAGCCCAATGAATTCCCTTCAATCGAAGCTTTTTAAGCGGCCCAAGAAGCGGTTCGAGGGAGAGGAATTTGATCATGGCGCCCGTTTGGCGGAGGTGATCAATGCGAAAGGTGTAGTCCTCGTTTTCGACGCTGACCCCCATCCAGATGTTGGATGCCCAGGGCAAGTCGGGGCTGAGGGCCAAAAGACGATCCGAGCGTTTTGTGAGAACCTGAAAACGATGCCAAAAAGCTTGGTTCATCACTTCGAAAACTCGGTGAACGAAGCTCACGGGAACATCTTTATGGAAAAGGTCGCTCATGGAGTTGACGAAAATGGTTTGCGGTTTTTTCCAGCGCAAGGGCAATTCCAGCGCCTCTTCGTGGAGGGTGAGCGTGAAGCCGTTTCGGTAGTTGGGTTGCCCCATCGCCTGGAGGCGCAACGCCATGCGTTCGGCATAGCAATTTTTGCAGCCAGGGCTGATCTTGTTGCAACCCGTGAGCGGGTTCCATGTTGCTTCCGTCCACTCGATGGAAGAATTGGTGGCCATGATTTAATCTTGCCGTGGTCTGGCCTTCTTTGCGACGGCGACGATGGCATCCAATTTTTCGGCAATTTCAGGATCAATTTCGGTTTTGGGAGCAAGGCTCGCCAAAACATGATAATCGGTCTTCTGGAGAAGGTTGGGAAGTTCAAGTTTTTCGAAAAACTTTTTAAATAAAGGATCGAGAAAATCATCGGTCGCCTTGATATCAGGAGACCATGGGTCCGTGTTGCGCAATGTCTTGAGGGCTTTGGAAACTTCGTCAATGGTTTCCTGCATGACCTGCACTCGGCGCTCGGCTTCAGCTCTTCCAAAAAGATCGTCGGCAAGGTCGTGACGCGCATAAGCCAGCAGAACTTCCGGCATGCAGAGGTAATTCTCGATTTCGCGGCGATTCCACATGGTTTCGATCAAGGGAGTGCCTTGTTGGAGATTCTTGTCGAGTCGGTCAAAAATGGCAACACCAACAAGGTCATTCTTGGCTTCCTGCAAGCCGAAAAAGTGCGTTCGTGCGCGCTCGGGCAGGTTGGTCTGTACATATTGCACAAATGGGCGTTCAAGATCCTTGACGGCCGCATGACCAAGTTTAGCGGCGAACGCTTGCAGAATCGCCAGATCGGTTGCGCCCTCGACATAGAGAACCCAACCTGTTTGTTCGGCACGGTAGTAGTGGTCGAATCCAATTTCGGTGAGGGATTTTAGTACTTGGCTGCCGCGGTCGTCAATCCGGTGGGGTTTGCCAACAAAGGCAATCACGATATCCCGGTCAGCCGCCTGATTGAGAATCACTTCGGAGTGGCTGGCAGCGATAATCTGTGACCCTTGCTTGTTCGCGACCTCGGTGAGCAACTGGTAAATCTGAAGTTGGCGAAGGATTTCCAGATGTGCATCGGGTTCATCGAGCAATAACACAGTTTGAGGATTCGCGTAGAGATGGGCGAGGAGTAATAGCGTTTGCTGGAGACCGCGACCCGACGAGGAAAGATCGAACTCAATGCCACTTCGCTCCTTGTAGGCCATCGTGATTTCTCCACGCTCCTTCATGTAGCGAGGCGGGAGTAGTGTGACGCCAAATAGATTTTCAATGTGGGCAACCAGTTCTTTCCATTCAGTTTGCGCCTCTGATTTTTCGTAAATCTGGTAGCAGAGGTTCCGCAGCACTTGCGCGGTTTGGCCCTCGCCAAGGAGGACATTGATCCGTCCTTGCTCCCATTTTGGCTCGGTAGCAGCCAGTCCCGACATCGGCGGAAGAAACGCGATTTGAACCTTTTCACACTCAGGCGGTATCTCGGTAAACTTACTCTTAATGGGCTTGGTCTCACAACCCGCCTGACGTATGGGGCGGCAGTAAAATGATTCTTCGTTGCTATAATCGAACTCGAACCCGCATGACCACTTCTTGCCCTCAGTGATTCCCTCGACAATTACATCAATGCGAACTTTCTGAATCTGCACTTTGTCACTCACGCGCTTGACATGTTGGACATTGCGATCACGCCACAACAGGTTTGCATCAGGGATAGGAATCGGAATTAAATCGCGGCGATTGATTGTCTTGCCCGGGCGTTTTTCGGCAGACGATTTGCTTCCCCGCTTGGAAATCAGCGTGCGGAGACCGATTTCCCAAAGGGCCAAGGCTTGCAGGGCAGATGTTTTACCGGAGTTGTTTGGGCCAATGAGCACCACGGACTTGCCGAGTTCAATGTCAGCGTGCTCGAATTGTTTGAAGTTTTTGATGCGAAGACGTGTAAGCATGGGTTTTCCTCCGCGTCTTTATATCTGGCCGCGCATCGCGGCGCGAATGGTATTTTTGGAGGATTTCCTGGATTTCATCGGGCACGTCTCCGTTAAGGTTTGTTTATATTCGGGCGGGTGATGCGAATCAATCCACCTTTGAGCGCAGGGTATTTGGAAATTTCAGCATGGATGCGGGCGGCAAGCGCGGTGGGGTCGGGATCGTCCGTGCAGACAATGATTCCCGCGTGTTGGCGATTCTGTTTGTGGAGGCGGACGAAATGGCGGCGATTACAGGTGAGAACAGCGCGAGATTCCTGCATTGCAAAATTTAAAACATCTTCGTCTGTAATCCTCTGGTTTGCGCGACCTGATTCGAGAGAAGTCAACACATCATGACCAAGGCGGCGAAGTTCACGGACGGCGCGATTGTCGAAGTTTTCGTTACTGTAGAGATTAGCCATGCATTGCTTCGTCGTTTTCGCGGATCGCCGTCTCGATCTCTCCTCGGCGCGCGTCGTAGTATTGCCACGCGGCTTCAAGGTCGGCTTGATTGAGCGTGGGATACCCTTCCAACAGATCTTTGTCGGAAGCGCCCTGCTGACGGAGACTCACCAACGTCCAGACTGGAATACGGGTGTTCCCGATGCACGCATCGCCGCCACAAACACCAGGTGTTTTCTTGATGTGGGTAAACGACTTCATGGCTTGTGCCTCGCTCTGCTGTAATTTAGCACGAATCGTGTTTTTCGCATCCCACGGATCGGAAATCTCCAAGAATTCCCAACGACCGTACGCCCCATGGTCGTTGATGGCGGGAATCCAGAGGGTGCGGGCGGCGGCGACTTTGGCTGCCTTGTCTTTCTTTCGCTCGCCCGTGACCTCGACAATGAGGTTGAGCAAATCGGCTTTGCCGTGGCCGTCGTCCACACGCACGATGAAGTCGGGCAAATAATGATGTTCCTCGCCGTTGAGGGTGTAAGGGATGGTGAAGTTCAGTTGAAAGTTTTTGACGCAGTAAATGACTTCGTCCATTTCTTCCAACGCCTGCGCCATTTTTTGTTCCCAGGATTCCGTGTCGGCGACCACATGGGAGACATGGCATTTGTCGGAGCGGGTGGCGTAAGTCGGACGGATGGTGTCGAAGTCCACGTAACGGGTCGAGCCGATGGAATCATAGGGGCGCAGAACGGGTTTGAGCGATTTCTGGCCATCCGATGATGCAACGATGGCTTTGTAAACACGGTCGGCGGCATTGTGAGCGTTTTGGACGAATAAGAGCAATTGAGGGAAGGTGTTGTCTTTGCAGGTGACACACTCGGTTCGCCATTGTCTGGCGATTCGAAGGAGATCGGGAAAAAGCCAGGGCTTGGTGTTGTCCTGGCCATCGCGGAAATATTTTTCCAGCACCAGCTTGGCAATTTGGAAGTCCACCTCCTGCAATCGGTGATCCGAGAGAGCATAGAGATCGTGGTGGCTGGTTTCTCCAACAATGGGGGCGTTTTCGGTTTTTGTGGGAACGTCCTCCGTGGAAAGCGCCATTTTGGAATCTTCCGAAAAGGTTGCCGTCAGCTTTTCGCTCGGAAGTTCGTAGCGGTAGCCGATGAGGCGCGGAAAAGTGACTTCGCAGGCGATCCGTTCGGCAAGGGCGCGCACGCGGGTCGGCATCGGCCCCGGCCTGGGATCGGTCGTGGCGCCTGAGCATGGGATGAAGGAAAAAGGCACGCCGTAAACTTCGGCGTATTCAGGCTCGAACCTTCCCTCGGCGTTGGCGGCGTAACTCATCCGGCGCAGGGCGCGGCCAATCACCTGCTCGCAGAGAAGTTGTGTTCCGAAAGCGCGGACGCCGAGAACATGGGTCGCCGTGTTGGCGTCCCATCCTTCGGTGAGCATGGAGACCGAAACGACGCATTTGATCTGCTCGCCCAATTTTCCCTGTTTGCCCACTGTGTTCATCACTTCGCGCAACAGGTCCTGATCTTTCAATCCTTCAATATCGCGGCCGGGAAATCGGCGGCGATATTCGGCCTTGAATTCCTCGATTTCGCGCGCGGCAATCTTTTTGAAATCGGCGCTCATGGCTTCACCCGATTCGAGTTGCTCGCTATCAATCAAGATGGTGTTGGGGCGGTTGCTCCAACGGCCGTTGGCTTCGTTGCTGAAAAGTGAAAGCTTGCCAGGCACCGCGACTGATGAGCCGTTGGGCAAGGGCTTTTCCCATCCGGCGATATAATCGTAAACGACCTTGGAAACGTTGCAGTTGTTGCAGACGACGATGAAAACAGGCGGGGTCAGGCCGCGAGCGCGCGCATCGGTGTTCTGTTCCCATTTGCGGTAATATTTTTCATAGTTGCCGTAGAGACTCTGGAGCGCCCCCTCCAGTTCAACAGGAAGTTTTGGCTCGCCGCTGACGGCGTCTGTGCTTCGGCTTTTCTTGGGCAGATGTTCGCGGATGCGCAACCAAAGATCGCGGTAGGTGGGGTGTTCGCCCGTCATGGAATCATCGGCGACGGGCACACGCGGAACTTTGACGATGCCTGACTCGATGGCGTCAATCAGGGAGAAGTCAGAGACCACCCATGGGAAAAGGGTGCCTTCCGCATATCCCGAACCGCGCAGAAAAAATGGGGTGGCGGAAAGATCATAAACGACTTTGAGGCCGATCTTGGATTTGACGGCTTCGAGACCTGAAATCCAGATTCGCGCTTCTTCTTCGCGTTGCTCCGCCTCCTTGCGTTCATCACCCATGAGAATTTCCGCCTCGCCATCTGGTCTGTGGCGGTAGCAGTGATGGGCTTCGTCGTTGATGACGAGGATGTTTTTCTTGTTGCCCAATTCGCGGCAAACGCGGCGCACCATTTGGTCGGGTGTTTCGGTGAAGGCATCCATCTCGCCTTGTTTCAGGATGCTCTTGGTCACCTTGCCCGCTTCAATGAGAACACGGGGTTTGAAAGCGTGAAAATTGGTGATGACGATCTTGGCCTTGCCGAGTTCGTCCATGAGATCGGCTGGCACGATATTGTGCTTACGATAATAGTTGTCAGGGTCGCTGGGAAAAAGGACCCGTAGGCGGTCACGGATCGTGATGCCAGGCGTGACAACCAAGAAGGTGTCTGTGAAACGGGCGTCTTGTGGGTTTGCCAGCTTGTTGAGGGTATGCCACGCAATCAGCATTGCCATGACAACCGTCTTGCCGCTGCCCGTTGCCATTTTAAGGGCAACGCGGTAAAGAAGCGGGTTTGCGGTTTCGTTCGCGGCGCAGAGTTGATTTTCAATCCATGCGTCCCCGTATTTACCCGCCACCTCGGTGAGGTAAATGGTTGTTTCGAGCGCCTCGATCTGGCAGAAAAAAAGTCGGTGGGCGCGGTCGGGATGTTTCCAATGTGCAAACAGACGGGAAGTGATTTTGGTTATACCGACATAGCCGCCCTTGCTCCAAAGTGCGACGCGCTCACGAATTTGATTGATGAATTTGTTTTCCTCAATGCGGTCTTGGGTCCATTGGGTGTCGAACTGAAGTTGTTTTCCTTTCTTTTTGGGGCTTGGAACCGGTACAAAATACGAACTGATCCGTCGTTCCTCGATGATCTCGTTGGTAATTCCTTCGTCGGTGAATCGAAAATGCCGTTTGGGTTCCTCAAACGGCGAATTGATAATCGGATTTTCGATGACAACCTGTTTCATGGGGGGGCGACGAGAGGGGTTACTGGACGCTAGCGCATTCGTCGGCGCAAAAAAAACAACATTTAACTCATTAAACCGTCCTCGAGAATTTTATTCCTGTTTTGGCCTTCAAATAAATATCAAATGGCATGCAGATATTGCGGATGAGGAGACGTCCTGTTGGGGTGATGGTGATTTTCCCGTTTTCATGATGGATGAGGCCATCGGTTTCCATGGGCGCCAGCGCCTCCAGGGCATTTGCAAAATATGAGCGAAAATCAATGTTGAATTTTCTGCCAATGGCGTTGGTATCCAGGGCAAAGTCGCACATCAGTCGCATGATGATTTCCCGCCGCAAAAGGTCATCGTCTGTCATCCGCAGGCCCCGTTGAGTGGCAAGTCCGCGTGTTTTGATGGCGGCTTCATAGTCGTGGATGTTCTTATGGTTTTGCGCATAGGTACGGCCGATCTGGCTGATGGCCGAGACACCCAACGCATATAAATCAGACCCACCATGAGTCGTGTACCCCTGGAAATTGCGATGCAACGTGCCGGCATCCTGCGCGCGGCAAAGCTCATCTTCAGGCTTCGCAAAATGATCCATGCCGACGTAACGGTATCCAGCCTCCGCAAAAACGCGAATGGCTCGTTGTAAAATTGCAAGTTTTTCCCCGGCCGAAGGCAGGGCGTCCGCCTTGATTGCCTTCTGATGCCGGATCATTTCGGGAAGATAAGCGAAATTAAAGAGTGCAATACGATCCGGGCTTAATGACACAATCCGCTCCAGGGTCGTCGCAAAACTTTTTTCCGTTTGGTAAGGAAGTCCATAAATCAAGTCCACCGAAACGCTCCGGAAATTTCTTTCCCTGGCTTCTTCAATGACCCGGCGCGTTATGCTTTCCGGCTGGATGCGATTGACAGCCTTCTGGACCTGTGGATCGAAATCCTGGATTCCCATGGAAATACGGTTGAACCCGAGTTCCTGCAGGGTCTTGAGATGATCGGAAGTGGTTTCGCGTGGATCCACCTCCAGCCCGACCTCCGCATCATCGTCAAACCGGAAATGTTTCCGGGTGGCTTCATGTAAAATCCGGAGTTGCTCCGCAGAAAAGAATGTAGGTGTGCCTCCACCCCAATGGAGTTGGGTGACGCGACGGCCTGTCGCGATCATGGGCGCCAACTGATCCATCTCACGAATCAGAAGTTCAGTGTAGGGCGCAGGACGTTTACGGTCGCTCGTGAATGTGACGTTGCAGCCACAAAAAAAACATACAGACTCGCAAAAGGGGAGGTGAAAATAGAGAGAGAGGGGGGTGGCGTCCCTTGTGGTATTCGTGGCGTGGATTTCCTTGCACAGATCATCGGCGGTGAATTTGTCGGTAAATTGGGGCGCCGTGGGGTAGCTGGTGTATCGTGGCCCGGATGTGTCGTACCTGGCCAGAAGCTCAAGGTCTATTACAGATAAAACCGGTTCCAGTGTCTTTGGCATGGCTTGCTATACATGAGGGCATAAGTCCCAACACTCTGTCATTCTGAGCAGAGCGAAGAGTCTCTACTTCTCTGGGAGAAAGAGATCCTTCACTACGTCCAGGATGACAATCATTGTATGAAGATTTATAGTCGTGTGTCTAGATTAACCCGCCTCCGCGCAGGCCCCGCCCGTCAGGAATGATCGTTATACATATTTCGAGAGAGCACCTAAATCCTTCGATGAGGAAACTCATGGTTCTCTTCTCTTGTTCTCCCCCTTTCCAAGGGGGAGTTAGAGGGGGTAGAACTCATGTGGACAGAGACCTCACCCAACCTCCCCTTGCGAAGGGGAGGAATATTCCCAAGGTTGCCAAATTTACTTTCGCTTCTCTTCGAGAGGACTTAGAGTAAGGGCATGTGTGGAATCGTGGCATATATCGGCAAACGGTCTGCGGCTCCTTTGCTTGTGGAGGGGCTGAGGCGGCTTGAGTATCGCGGTTATGATTCGGCCGGCTTGAGCGCTTTGCAAAATGGACATATCGAAACCCGAAAGAGAGTCGGGCGGATCGATGCTCTGGCTGATCTCCTGCGCGACCAGCCGGTCGATGGATTGGTCGGGATCAGTCATACCCGCTGGGCCACTCACGGCCAGCCGAGTGATGCGAATTCTCATCCACATCTGGATGCGTCAGGCAAAATCGCGATTGTCCATAACGGGGTAATTGAGAATTATCAATCCATCAAGGACAGGCTTGTCTGCGAAGGACACAAATTTGTTTCCGATACAGACACGGAAGTATTGGCCCATCTCATCGGTCAGTGTTATCAAGGTGGTAACGGCGCCGGTGAAAAGAAGCTGGTGGAAGCGGTTCGTGTTGCGCTGCGGCAGGTGATTGGCACCTATGGCGTCGCTGTGCTTTGTGTGGATTGTCCCGGCGTGATTGTGGGAGCCAGACGCGGCAGCCCACTTGTGGTGGGTGTGGGCAAGAACGAGAATTTCCTTTCCAGCGATGTCAATGCGATCGTCGCCCACACGCGTGATGTGATCTACTTGAATGATCATGATATCGTCACAATCAAGGCCGAGAATTTTCATGTGGAACGATTGGATGAGGAACGGGCGCGGGTGCAGATCAGCAAGGTGGAGCACGACGTGGGTTCCATGGAGAAGGGCGATTTTCCTCACTATATGCTCAAGGAAATCTTTGAGCAGCCCCGGGCGATGCAGGATGCCATGCGGGGACGCTTCAATCGGGATGAGTGTTCTGCAGCCCTGGGCGGGCTGAATATGAGCAACGCGGAATTGCGGAGTATGGACAGGATCATCATGACGGCATGTGGCACCTCCTGGCATGCAGCTTTGGTTGGTGAATATCTGATTGAGGAAATCGCAAGAGTTCCTTGCGAGGTGGAATATGCCAGCGAGTTTCGTTATCGAAACTCTCCAATGGACAAACACACTCTGCTTTTCGCAATCACACAATCCGGTGAAACGGCCGACACATTGGCAGCCATGCGTGAGGCCCGGCGCAAGGGACACAAGGCTCTTGGAATTTGCAATGTGGTGGGGAGCACCATCGCGCGTGAATCAGACGGAGGCATTTATGTGCGCGCGGGGCCAGAGGTGGGTGTGGCTTCCACCAAGGCTTTTACATCCCAGGTTGCTGTGTTGGCGCTGATCGCATTGCATCTGGGCAGGCTTCATCACCTGTCTGCAACAGAGGGCGCCCATTTTATTGAAAACCTGGAGGCCATCCCGGACAAAATCGCCCAGATCCTGAAGCAAAGCGACGCGATCCGGGCCATCGCGACAAAGTATAAAGATGCCAAAAACTTTCTTTATCTTGGAAGGCGCTTCAACTATCCCGTGGCGCTGGAGGGAGCGCTGAAGCTCAAGGAAATATCCTACATTCATGCTGAAGGTTATCCCGCTGCTGAAATGAAGCACGGCCCCATCGCGTTGATCGACGAAGAGACCCCCAGTGTTTTTGTTTGTCCCAGGGATGCCATATGGGAGAAGACCATGAGCAATATCGAGGAGGTGAAGGCGCGCCATGGTCGTGTCATTGCCGTCGCAACCGAATCCGATCAGGAGATTGGAAGGAAAGCCGACGACGTCATTTATATTCCTTCGACCATCGACGCCCTTTACCCGCTGTTGACCAACATCCCGCTTCAGCTTTTCGCCTATCACGTTGCCGTTCAACTCGGACGCGATGTCGACAAGCCTCGAAACCTGGCCAAGAGCGTCACGGTGGAGTAGGTCGGATTAAATTTGAACGTAACTCAAACCTCCAATATCGATATGCCATCGAACGAAACAGGCCCAAGCGGTTCCCGCATCGGAATCCTTGTGGTTGAGGACGAAGCTCCTTTTCGTGGATTGACGGAACGTTTTCTTGACCAATCCGGCTACCGCGTTTTTACGGCTGAGGATGGCGTCAAGGGTCTGGAGGTCTATCAAGCGCATCAGGCTGATATTCATCTGGTGCTTTTGGATCTGATCCTCCCCCAAATGAGCGGACTCGAATGCCTGAAGCAACTCAAGCAGGTCAACCCGAACATCAAGGTTCTGGTGATGAGCGGCTATTCCCAGACTGTATCCAAAAAAATACTTCTTGCCGAGGGCATGGCCGATTTTCTCAAAAAGCCATTTCCTCTGGAACAACTTTTGCAGATGATCCAGACGACACTGAAGTGAAGAGCGTGCTGGTCTGAATGTTCCATGATGTCACCCTGAGTGAAGCGAAGAGTCTCTCATGATGAAAAGGAGGAGATTCTTCACCCGACGCAGCGGGTTCGGAATGACAGCATACATCAAAGTGAGTTTCAAAATGATTTCCAGAGCATTCCTGGTTTGTACGGTCTGGATGTTCTGGTTTTTCGTCTCGAGAACTTCCGGGGAAACGAAAGTCGTATCAGCATGGGGGATTGATGACCCACGCGCGCCCGATTCACTGGAGCCGGTTGTGGAATTCAAGAACTTTACAGGTCTGGATCCGATGATTGTCGCCTGGCGCGAAAACTTTTCTCAACGGTTTCCCACGGAAAAATGCGCCAGTGTGCAGGCAGCCGGTCGCCTGCCATTGATCATGTGGGATGTCGATCCCGGCTCCGGCCAGGTCATCAGTCTGCAAAATATTCTGCGTGGGGAGTATGATGATTATTGCCGCTCGTGGGCCGACGCAGCATCCCAAAACGGCAAGCCCGTGCTCATCCACTTTTTGCGGCAATTCAACCAGAGCGTTCATCCATGGAGTATTGCGGCCAATCAGAAAAGGGCATCCGAAGTCAGCAAGGCGTTTCGCAAGGTGGCGTCTGTTTTTCGAGAGCGCGATGCGAATAATGTGAGATGGGTTTGGGGTCCTTACGTCTTCCCATCGCCGGCGGCAGCATGGAATCAATGGGAGGATGCCTATCCCGGTGACTCATACGTTGATTTTCTTGCGTTGGACGGTCTGGATTTTGGTAATGAATCCAGCACTTCACTGCCGTTGAGTTTTGAACAGCTTTTTTCCTCTCCTGTGCGCAGACTTCGGATTTTAGCCCGGAACAAGCCCATTCTTCTTACAGAGGTTGGCACAGCCAGCGTGGGTGTTTCTCGTGAACGTTGGATCCGGGAAATGGCAAATACCCTGGTCGGAGCATTTTCGAATGTTCGAGGGTTGATCTGGTACAATCATGCGGGTGGCGCCAACTGGCGCATGCGAAAAGGAGATCAGCAAAGCTTTCAAAAAGCATCTTTTCATCGGCTGTCTTTTCTTTCCATGGAATCATTATTGGAGCGGCCCTTCTGGCCGCTCCAAATTTTACCTGGAAAGGGAATTGATCCACCTGTTGCCCCGTCATGGAGGGTTGCCTTCACTTCAGAGACGAATCTGGCAAAGGTACCCTCGGCTCTGAAGGATCACCCTGTTCTGAATCTTGACTCCCGGTTTGTCACTTTGGTGGGACACAACCTGGAAAAAGATAGACACCTGGCGGCAAGAATCCGTTTTGGATGGAACCCAACAGCTCTCATCATCTGGTGTGAAGTGGACGATTCCACTGTTGGCGAGGGGCGTCTCGAGCCGGAAAAGATTTGGGATGGCGACGCGGTCGAACTGGATTTCGGTCCGCCATTGAACGAGCGATCTGCGCGCATGAAGGGCTGCAATCGTTTGCTTGTTTCCCCCGGGGGACCGCGCCAGCTCAAGCCATCTCTGGCATTGATTCATGGAAGTGACGGCTCTCTTGTCGTCCCTCCGGATGAAATTGTTTTTCAATCGCAGTTCGGGATCGACAATCAAGGTTATCGAATCTACGGCGTGATTCCATGGAAATCCGTGGGGCTTACACCCGGTACGAAGGACTCTCTGCTGTTCAATATCAGTATTGCTGATGGGGTGCAGGGTCACTGCAAACGGCGGCTCGTCTGGTCTGGTGGCGCTCATTATTACCATGATTCATCTGAATGGGGACGGTTGGAATTATTGCCTTCTGGGGAATGATGCGTACCGCGCCGATCACAAAGCCTTGTGTCCCATGTATTCTCCACGAGGACCGGCATTTGGTGGTCGTCCATAAACCGGCCGGCATCAGCACACATCGGGCAGGTGAAGATGCTCCGTGGGGAATGGTGGAGTTTCTTTCCAGTCAAAGACCGGATCTCGGCGGCCTGGGAATTCATCAAAGGCTTGATCGTGAAACCTCCGGCGTTCTGGTTTTTGCCAGGTCTCCGGAAGCCAATCGCGCCCTTGCCGACCAATTTCAAAATCGAAGTGTTCGAAAAAGGTATCTTTTGGTTACAAAGAGTGGGGCTCCACAAAACATCTTTACGGTTGCGAAGCCTGTGGATGGCAAACCCGCAAAAACTCATTTTCGATATTTGCGCGAAATTCATTCAGGTTTTCTCTGGGAAGCAGGGCCAATAACGGGACGAACCCATCAGGTGCGACTTCATGCCGCAGCTTGTGGAATTCCCATTGTTGGAGAAACAGACAATCTCAAAAGCCCACGGGAAACGCTTCTCCTTCATGCGGTAAAATTGGAAATCATACATCCGCAGAATGGACAACCTCTGATGCTGGAGGCTCCCATGCCATCTTATTTTGAGATGTCCGACAGTGAACAAAGACAATTTGCGGCCGCGTGTAACTTGAGGCAACTTCTCATCAATCCAAAGGAAACCAATGCCTACCGACTGATTCACCGGGAATCAGATGGTTTTCCGAAGCTGACCGTGGATCGCCTCAGTTCCTGGTTTTATGTCGAGGATTTTGGCGGCAGAGATGATGCAACGTGGCTGTCCAAGGCCGCGCTGGATTTTGGTGAGACGAAAGGGACCATTTTCTTGAAAGTCATTCAGGGTACGCGACGTGAGAACAAGCGCCTCCTTTGGGGCGAACCACCACCGAAAGACTTCGCAATCCTGGAAAATGGAATCCATTACCAACTGGATCCTCTCTTACCCGGTGGCATTGGCCTGTTCCTGGATCAACGGGAAAATCGACGGCGAATCCGGTCTTTGGCAGGCGAATTACGTGTCCTGAATCTTTTTGCCTACACCTGTGGATTTTCGGTGGCTGCGGCCATGGGCGGAGCTGTTGAGACGGTGAATGTGGATCTATCCAGACGAGCCTTGGAATGGGGACGCCGGAATTTTCGGATCAATGGCCTGGATCCGGCCTTGCACCATTTTTGGGCTCAGGATGTCACCGAAACCCTTCGTAAACTGACGTCCCGGAAAGAGCGATTTGGTGTTGTCATCATCGATCCGCCATCATCGTCACGCAGCAAGTCTGGCGGTCATTTTTCTGTGAAGAAAGATTTGGGAAAACTCACGCGGGCTGCAACGCCATTGCTAGACGAGGGTGGCTGGCTCTTTGTCTCATCCAATCTGGTTGGATGGAAGAATTCAGCCTTTCTTGTCGTTCTGGAAAAGGAAATCCGTTCGGCCGGCAGGAAAATTGTGGAGAGGGTATGGATGCCGCAGCCATTTGACTTTCCAACCTGCCGGGACTGTCCAACTTATCTGAAATCGGTCTGGCTCCGGCTGGAATAATGCCATTTACGATTGATTTTCGGCACATTTACCCCCTCTTACTCTCCCCCTTGGTAAGGGGGAGATGGTGGTGGTCCATTTCTATCTCAAAATGTTCATAAGTGATATAAGTTCAGCGCTATTTGCCATACAGCACCCGGGGTCCCGTTCTCATTTGTGCTGCTGATTGGCGAGGCGGAATGCCCAGGCACATAAACTTCCTGCAACGATCAATCCAAGTATTGATAGCCAAAGAGGAACGGTCCATGTGCCAAGCTGTGCGGGCCACGCGAAGACAAGCCTCAACAGGTGGAGAACCGCCACCAGGCCAAAAACAGTTCCGGAAAGGATCAGGTAACGCCTCACAACACGATGTTGGCAAAAATAAACAGAATTTCAAGCTGCATATGGGAGCAGGATCAGCTGCTACCGGAACAAGTCTGTGAGCGAAACATGGGAAGGGTATTGGCTACAGAAGCTTGGTAGAAGTGAATAAATCCCTGGCGGGGCAACCCCCTGTCACTTCAGCCAAAAGAATCCTGGTCCCTTGCAGTTTCAAATTATCTGAACGATGACCATCAGAGTCCCAATAGGAAAAAAGCACTCTGGTATCAGATATTGCAAAACCAGTGATCAGCCATTCGATGGTGGAGAGTTTGCCCAACTGTCTGGCAGCCCAACCCATGTACACTGCTTCGACCTCGTCATAGACAGGTCTTGGTTCAAGCACAGATGTGTGGATGGTATCTGGCGTGCTGATGATCAGGGAGGGATGATAGGCGAGGAAACCGTTCTCAGCCAGGCAATCTGAAGCCTTGAGCACCCATTCTTGGTAGTGGGGCTTCATTTCCATATTTAGGTTCCTCGATCCTTTCAGTGGGTAGCATTCATGGACTGACCGTTGTAACTGGCCATGGGAATGGGGAGTTAATCACTCTCCTTTATCCGATCCGCTACTCTTTTTCAGACGGCGACGAATCCATAGAGGATCGCGTCGACAATCCACAATTGCATAGATGATGATCGTATCGGACGATTTGGTGTGGTAAATGGCGAAAGGAAAGGTTTTGCAAAGCGAGCGATGATAGTTTTTGTGAATGACAGGGTGAATGCCAGCGGTGATTCGCAACCCTTCAATATCTGCTTTGATTGAAGAAAGGAAATAATCGCCAAGTCCGATATCCTGAGACTCATAAAACCGGCATCCTTCGTCCAAGTCTCTCCGTCCAGAGGCAAGAATCCGGATTCTCACGCGCGTTTAACGCCCAAGGAACTCTTCACTGTGTCCCAATCGAGGATTTCCTCTCGGCCCTCTTCTACCGCTTTTTGACGCGCATCCAATAGATCTTTGTGCCAGTCCGGCACTGGAAACGCCTCTGCTTGGGACCGCAAGTCCTCCCAAATGGCTTCCATAATCTGAAGTTTCTCGCTAAGCGGAAGTTGATGAACTTCTGCGATGGTCATGACAACAACGTACCTCCATTGCCGTTTTGCAGCAACTCTTTTAGAATGATATCCTTTGTTTGTATTCACGGCCTCGGTCGTCACGCAGGTAGCTTTCCACGTTCATTCCTAGCCGCTTGTTTACACAGAGGTCTGTTCTCATTTCAGAGATTGCATTCTCCGAGAGTTTATGGCGCTCGATGTGCTCTAGGTAGCCAGTCTTGGTATCGTCTAATTGATTTTCTGACGCGGCGTGTGAATCGTGGAAATCTATAAACATGTTTTGGAACCCACTGAATTGAGAGCTTCTTTTCCAAAGAATCAAATACAAGTTTACGTAAATCATCAATGACATAGCCGTCGTCGACGTAGTTCATGAAACTCACAAAAGAATGAGAAAAATTATGGGCCATGGACTTAAGGGCTTTGTATTTCAAAGGGGGTCTTCCGGTTTCCGAGTGGGTAAAAATAGATGAAATTTCAT
>Ga0247727_10002886_pt1 | contig 38793 bp, 40 predicted proteins | sample WisWelCaveWW1625_FD_202498 | JGI IMG/M metagenome (GOLD analysis project Ga0247727, IMG submission 202498) | Biofilm microbial communities from Wishing Well Cave, Virginia, United States - WW16-25 | ecosystem: Environmental > Aquatic > Deep subsurface > Groundwater > Cave microbial mat | place...
CGCGGTCCGGTTTTTCCATGCGCCGGAAATGCGCCATCCCCACGCGATACTGCGCGTAGGCACATTCCGGCAGGAAGGGGAAAAACGTGCAGAAGTCCTTGTACTCGGCCACGGCCTGTGTCAGGCCAGTGGTGCCGCCCTCCTGGTAGAAGGAATCGGCAATGGCCAGCTTGGCCTTGGCGATGTGTTCGCTGTCCGGATAAGTGTTGATGAGGGTTTGCAGGGTCAGGCGGCCGATGGTGTGGCGACCGCGGCGGATGTCTTCCGTGGCGCGCTCAAACAGCACCTTGTCAGGCTCCGCGGACTGGGTGGAGTCCGGCGCAGAGGCCTGCTTCTTGCCGCGGCCGCATCCCGCCAGCAGCGAGGCGCCTAAAACACCCGTAAGTACCAAGGCCAGGATTTTGGAAAAAATCGCTTTCATCAGACTTTCTGCGCCAGCGCCCCTCGAGAGATATTTTTCAAATTGCGGATGGCGTCCGCGGCATCCGGAGCCCCGAACACCGCCGTCCCGGCGACGAGAATTTCCGCCCCCGCCTGCACCACCTCGGCGGCATTTTCCGGGCCGATGCCGCCGTCAATTTCAATGCGATAGCGCCAGCCATTCCGGGCCCGCAATTCCGCCAGCTGCCGCAGTTTGACCAGCGAACCAGCCAAAAACTTCTGGCCGCCGAACCCCGGGTTCACGGACATCACCAGGACAAAATCCACGGCCGCCAGGACCTCGGAAAGCGTGGACACTGGCGTCGCCGGGTTCAGCGCCACCCCAGCGCGCAACCCGCGCTCGCGGATGGAGGCCAGGACGCGCTCCAGATGCGGCGCCGCTTCCTGGTGCACGGAAATCATATCGGCGCCGGCGTCGGCAAAGGCCCCAATGTAGCGGTCGGGGTGCTCAATCATCAGATGCACATCCAGGGGCAGATGGGTTGTCTTGCGCAGGGCCGCGACCACGGGGACACCAATGCTGATGTTGGGGACGAAATGGCCGTCCATCACGTCCACGTGCAGCAGGCCCGCGCCCCCCCGCTCAGCCGCCCGCACCTCTTCCCCGAGAGACGCGAAATTGGCAGCCAGGATGGAAGGGGCAATTTCGATGCTGGAGTGAATCATGTTCCCGAACAGACAGTTTAGCACAGTCGGGGCGGCCTCACTCGGCTACCTGGAGCTCCACGACGGCGCTGGCAACAATGCGCGAGCCGCGCGGGGGCTTCTGGCTGATCACGGAGGTGCGCGGGGCTCCGGTCCCCGGTGTGACGCTGATTCTTGCCATCCGCAGGCCCGCGGCGGAAATCCTGCGCTGGGCTTCCGCCAGGGTGAGGCCGATGTAGTCCGGCATTAGAAAAGCCGGCTCGCGGGCAGGAACGGTAACCAGCAGGTTGACGCGGGGGCTGGCAGCGTCATTGGCCAGCGGAGGGGGATCCTGCTGGAGGATGGCTTCAAACTCGGCATCGGGCAGCGGGAGGTTTGACACTTCTCCGAGTTGCAGGCCCGAGCGCAACAATTCGATGCGCGCGGCACGCGAGGTCTTGCCCTCCAGATTGGGGATAGAGACTTTCTGGTTTCCCAGGCTGAGGACTACGTGGACGCGCTGAGTCAGTTTGACTCGCGTGCCCGGCGCCGGGCTTTGCCGCACAATGCGGCTGCTCGGCTGGCTGCTATAGACGCGATCGGCAATGCGCATCCCCAATCCGCGATCGGCGAGCAACGACTGGGCCACGCCCCCCTGAATGCCGATGACGCTGGGCACCGCGACCTCGCTCCCCTGGATGGCGTAGCGAATGGCGACGACGGCACTCAGAAAGCCAACCGCCGCCAGCACAAACCCCATCAGGGCCATGCGTGTGAGCCACAGAAACCGTTCGCGAAGCGTCATGGGGATACCGCGTGCCAGACTAACATGACTCCGCCCCGGCAGCAGGTGTCAGCGCCGCGAAGGCTGTTCAAGGGCCACGGCGAAGAATCCATCGGTTAGAGATTCCGGCGGAAATGTGCGGAAAGCTCCGTCATGGCTGATCAGCTGCTCAGGCGAGGCATCTTCCAGCAGATGCGGGGCGAGAGCGGAGCCTGGATGCACGGTGCGAAAGCCTGAATCGAGATGCAGGAAGTGGCCGATGAGTTCTTCATTCTCCTCGGGTTCGAGGGAACAGGTGGCGTACACCAGGCGCCCGCCCGGAGCCAGGCAGCGTGCCGCCTGGCGGAGAATCGCCAGCTGCCGGTCGGGTTGCCCCGAAAGCTGAGTTTCGCTCAGACGCCAGCGGATCTCCGGATTGCGAGCCAGAGTGCCGGTGCCGCTGCACGGAGCGTCAACGAGGATCTTTTGAAACTTCCTGGAGAAGGGGAGGGGCCGTGCGGCGTCCAGGGCGACGAGTTCGAGTGAGGATGCGGCGGAAGCCGGCCGCCACGCCGCGCGGCGCCGCAGCGCCGCCAGGTTGCGCCAGTGAAGGTCTGCGGAGATGATCGAGCACTCCCGGGTGTGCGCCAGTAGCTGGAGCGTCTTGCCGCCCTGGCCGGCGCAGAGCTCCAGCACGGATTCGCCGGGGCGAGCGTCAAGCAGCAGGGGAACCATTTGCGAGGCTTCGTCCTGGATGTGGATGCGCCCTTGCCGGAACGCGGCGCTGCGAGAGACATTTCCACTCCGCAAACGCAGAGAGTGTTTCAGCCAGCGGCCGGAATTCACCTGACATATGTCGGAAGCAAGCTCGGAAATCACAGTCTGGATGTCTTCCGGCGAACCCGAGTCCGTGTGCACCGCGCAGGCCACGGCCGCAGGCGCGTTGTTGGAGGCCAGCAGGGCCCGCGTGCGGTGCTCCCCGAAGTTGCGCAGCCAGCGGGACACCAGCCAGTCTGGATGCGAGTGCGTCAGGCCCAGGCGCGTGGCCAGAGATGCATCCGCGGGGACGAAGGAATCGGCGGGAAGTTTGGCGCCATCGGCCAGGCCGCGGAGCACGGCGTTGACCAGGCCCGCGGCAGAGGCTCTTCCTGCGCGCCTGGCAAGCTGCACAGATTCATTCACCGCGGCTGAGGGCGGGATACGGTCCAGGAAACGAAGCTGATAGAGGCCCATGCGCAGCGCCAGCACAACTTCCAGGTCCATCGCATCGAGGGGCTTGCGGACACGCGGCGTGAGTATGGTGTCCAGCAGACGCTGCCAGCGCAGGCAACCGTAGGTCAGCTCCGTGCACAGCGCGGCATCTTCGCGGCGGATGCGTGGCCCCAGCGACGAATGCAGCAGATCGCCCGCAAAGGCGTCCGCGGTGTGGACCCGCAGCAGGACGTCGAAAGCGATGCGGCGCGCGGGGGAGAGGGGCATGACGAAACTCAGAACTCAAAACCCCGATACAGGCTCGCAGATTCTAAACAGCTACTCAAAAAACTCGCCGGGCGTGAGTCGCACTCCGTTGGCGAATTCGCGGGCGGAGACGCGTTTCTTGCCCTCCACCTGCACAGAGCCGAGAACCAGCCAGGAAGAATCTCCGCAACAAACATAAACCACGCCGGCCTCTAACACGAGAAGGCCCGGGCGCGCTGATGCAGTGCCGGCGAGGCCCGGAAGGCGATTGGCTGGCCGGCCCAGGACGCTGCATTGGCGGCCTCGGAAATGCGTCACTGTCCCTGGCCAGGGCTGGAGGGCGCGCATGCGGTTGTGGATCTGCGCCGCGCTCTGCGACCAGGGAATTTTCGCGTCCGCTTTCTTGAGTAACCGAGCCAGAGTGGCTCGCGAGTGCTCCTGCGGCACAGGGGAAATCTCACCGCGATCGAGCCTGCGCAGTGTCTCGAGCACCAGCGGAGCGCCCGCCGCGGCCATGCGCTCGGACAACTGCGGAGCGGTCTCATCGGGGCCGATCTCGGTCTCCCAGCGCAGGAGCACCGGGCCGGTATCGAGGCCCGTGTCGATGCGCATGGTGGTGAGGCCGGTGCACGATTCGCCGCGCAGGATGGCCCACTGGATGGGCGCTGCGCCGCGATATTTCGGGAGCAGCGAACCGTGTAGGTTGATCCAACCGAGGCGCGGGATTTCGATGAGGCGCCGCGGAACGATTTGTCCGTAGGCGATGATGACCACGGCGTCCGGGGCCAGGCGGCGAAGGAATTCGACCGCGGAATCGGAGTTGATTTTTTCCGGCTGGAAGACGTGCAGGCCGGCGGCCAGCGCGGCCTCCTTCACCGGCGAAGACTGGACGGCCTGTCCGCGGCCGCGGGGACGGTCGGGCTGGCTGATGACGGCCTCGACGGCGATATCCGGCGCGGCGATGAGCTGCTGGAGTGACGGCAGGGCGAACTCCGGTGTCCCGCAGAAAACGATGCGCATCGCGAAGGCGGTGCTCCCCGCATCCGGCGGCCTACCATTCGCCGCGTTTGATTTTCTTGCGGATGCTGCGCTTGATCATATCGCGCTTGAGCAGATTCAGGTGCTCGATGAACAGGATGCCGCTCAGGTGGTCAATCTCGTGGCAGAATGCGCGCGCCAGCAGCCCCTCGCCGCGCATCTCGTACTGTGCCCCGGCGGCATCCTGCGCGCGCACAGTGACAAACTGCGGGCGGACCACGCTGCCGCGGAACTCGGGCAGCGAGAGGCAGCCTTCCTCCTCGCGCTGCTCGCCCTCCATGTGGATGATTTCCGGGTTGGCCAGAACCAGCCGGGCCTCGGCGTTTTTTCCGGTGCTGACGTCGATCACCGCGAGGCGGAAGCTCTTGCCAATCTGCGGCGCGGCCAGGCCCACGCCCTGCGCCGCATACATGGATTCAAACATGTCGCCGGCCAGCTGTTTCAACTCGTCGCCGAACTCGGTGATGGGAGCGGCGGGGGCGAGCAGCACCGGGTCCGGGTACTTGACGATGGAATAGATCATCGGGATCAAAAGTGCTGGAGCTGCTGGCGGAAGCCGTCATAATTTCGCCGTGTTTCGTCCAGGGAATCGCCTCCAAATTTTTCCAGAAAAGCTTCGGCCAGCACGAGGGCGGTCATGGCCTCACCCGCTACACCGGCCGCAGGGACCACGCACACGTCGGAGCGCTCGTAGGCGGCGTCGGAATGCATCTTGGTGACCAGGTCGGCCGTCTTCAGCGGACGCCGCAGCGTGGAGATGGGTTTCAAGTAGCCGCGCACGACCACGTTTTCGCCGTTGGTAATCCCGCCCTCGAGGCCCCCGGCGCGGTTGCTGGAGCGCGTGAAGCGGTGGTGCGAGGCGTCGTAGCGGATTTCATCCTGGACTGCGGACCCGTAGGACATGGCGGCAGCAATGCCGGAGCCGATTTCCACGCCCTTCACGGCCTGGATGGACATCACCGCGCGGGCCAGGCGGCCGTCGAGCTTTTCGTCCCACTGCGCATGGCTCCCCAGGCCCGGGGGTACTCCGTGGGCCACGACCTCAAAGATTCCGCCCACGGAATCTCCGTCCTTGTGCACTACATCCACCTCGGCTTTCATCTCCGCTTCGGTCGCCGGGTCCACGCAGCGGAGCGGGGAATCGAGGTTCTCGCAGATGGCGACGATTTCCTCCCAGCGGGCCTCACGCCCGAGACGCGCATGTCCGACAGCGATTACGTGGCTGCGGACTTCGATGCCGAACTGGCGCAGGAGGAGCATGGCCAGCGCGCCGGCGGCAACGCGCGCGGCGGTCTCTCGCGCCGAGGCGCGCTCCAGGACGTAGCGCGCATCGTGGAAATTGAATTTCAACGCGCCGGCCAGGTCGGCGTGGCCGGGGCGCGGAGCGGTCAGAGGGCGGCGCGCGGATTCGCCGCCGGGCGGATCTTCGACAGGCAAAGCGTCTTCCCAATGGGCCCAGTCGCGGTTCTCCAGGCGCATGGCGATGGGGGCGCCAATGGTGTGACCGTGACGGACGCCGGAGAGGAACTCGGCGCGGTCCTTTTCGATTTTTTGCCTGCCGCCGCGGCCATATCCGAGCTGGCGGCGGTGCAGTTGCAACTGGACGAACTCGAAATCCACGGGCACGCCCGCAGGCAGGCCCGAGAGCCAGGCTAGCAGCGCCTGTCCGTGAGATTCTCCGGCGGTGACAAATCGCAGCATTTGGTGGAATTCGCCCGCGAAAACGGAATTGCCATTCTAGCGGAGGGCCGGAAAGGCGTAAAGGCCGGTTTCCCCGCGCGAAGACTTCTTGACGCGCCGTGGCAGCGGAAGCTAGGCTTGCGGCGGCGGCGCGATTGCGCCGCCAGCCCGAATGCAGGCCGCCGAACCAGAACCGTTCCCCGCCATCCTGATGGCCGCGCTGAAGGAGCGCGTGCTCGGGTTGCAGAACTACGCGCTGCTCTCGGCGCGCAGCGTGGCCAACGTATTTTCCGCCCCGCGCTACCCGGTGGACCTGATCGAACAGATGGACATCATCGGGGTGGGTTCGCTGCCCATCGTGATGCTGACGGGGTTTTTCATCGGCGCAGTGATGGTGCTGCAAACCGCGTCGCAGTTCGAACGCTTCGGGCAAACGGCGCTGACCGGCGACGTGGTGGCCATTGCGCTGGTGCGGGAGCTGGGGCCGAGCATCACGGCGCTGCTGGTGGCCGGGAGGAATGCCTCGGGCATCGCCTCGGAGCTGGGCTCGATGATGGTGACCGAGCAGGTGGACGCCATGCGCGCGATGGGCACGGACCCCACGCGCAAACTGGTGACGCCGCGCGTGCTGGCCACCGTGCTGATGCTGCCCCTGCTGACGGCGGTTGCCGATTTCATCGGTCTGGTGGGCGGCTTCTTCGTCTCCAACTTCGAACTGCGCCTCAACCCCGTGCAGTATTGGACGCGGGCCGTGGATGCGCTGGAATTCGGCGACCTCATCCAGGGGCTCACCAAGCCGCTGGTGTTCGGATTCCTGATTGCCACCATCGGGTGTTACCAGGGACTGACCGTCCGCGGCGGCACCCAGGGCGTAGGCCGCGCGACCACCGAGGCCGTGGTGGTGTCTTCCGTATTCGTTCTGGTGACCAACTTTTTCATCGCCAAACTCATGCTGTTCATTTTCTAAGCGGGAGTCGCTCCCTCAACAATCCGCAATACGCCACGCGGAGTTCCACCTGCGGGGGCGGATGTGTTTATAATCGGCGTATGCGTCGAGCCTCCCCGCTGAGCGGGACCCGCCCCGGCCGATCCGTGCTGCAATGAGCGACCACGCAACGGAAGCGGTGCTGCAATTCGAGAATATCCGGATTGGTTTTGGGGAGGGCGACGTACTGCGAGGCGTGTCGTTTGCCGTCGAGCAGGGCGAGACGCTGGTGCTGGTGGGGGAGACGGGCACGGGCAAGACACTGCTGCTGAAGATGGCGGCTGGCTTGCTCAAGCCCGACTCAGGCCGCGTCCGCGTATTGGGGCGCGAAGTCAGCGCGATGCGCGAGGACCAGCTGCTGGACTTCCGGCGGCAGTTCGGCGTGGTGTTCCAGGAAGGCGCGCTGTTTGACTCCCTCACGGTGCGAGAGAATGTGGCCTTCCGGCTGATGGAGGAAGGCGTCGAGAGCGAGGAGATCGAAGCGCGGGTACGCGAGGCATTGCAGTTTGTAGAGATGGAACATGCCATCGAGAAGCTGCCGGGGGATTTGAGCGGCGGGATGCGGCGCAGAGTTTCCATCGCGCGCGCGCTGATCAGCCGGCCGCCGATTGTGCTCTACGATTCGCCCACGGCCGGGCTGGACCCGGTGACCGCGCAGACCATCATCACACTGATCCTCCGGCTGCGAGACACCGCAGGCGTGACCGGCCTGCTGGCCACGCACCGCTTGCAGGATGCCTACGGGCTGGCGAACTACCGTTTTGACGCCGCACAGGGACGCGTGGCGGCGCCCGATGTCCACAGCCGCAACGGCCAGGCACCGACCCGGATCCTGGTGCTGCGCGACGGCGCCGTCTATTTTCTGGGCGGGCCGGACGAGCTGATGGCCGCACAGGATCAGTATTTGAAAAAATTTCTGGTGTGAAGACAGGAATTCCCGGAGGAATCCGGGGAGGGGGAAGCGATGGCACAACAGAAGCAACTCACATGGTCGGACCTGCGCGTGGGGATGCTGGTGCTGGTGGGGATGTTCGTAATCGCCGTGGGAATTTTTTATGTGACCGGGGCAGGCACGCTGGCGGCGAAATACCGCCTGCGCACCTATCTGCCCGAGGTCGAAGGGCTGACCATCGGCGCGCCGGTGCGTCTGGACGGCGTCGAAATCGGCAACGTGGACGCCATCCGCATGAACCCGCGGCAGCCGGGCGCCACGCTGGACAGGGCCAAGAACATCGAGCTCATCCTGCGCATTGAGAAGCGCTATCAGGATGAGGTCCGCACGGACTCGGAGGCCAAACTCATCACCGAAGGGCTGCTGGGGAACCGCTACGTGAGCATCAAACGCGGCCTGTCGGGGCCGCCGCTCCAGGCGGAGGCGGAGCTGAAAGGCGTCGAAGAAGCGGCCATCAAAAACATCGTCGAGCGCGGCGCAGACCTGGTGCAGAACCTGAACGAGGTGTCCAAGCAGGTGAAAGAGATGACCGAAACCATCAAGAGCGGCAAGGGAACGCTCGGCAAGATCCTGTACGACGAAGAGGCCTACCGGCGACTGAACGACGGACTGGGTATTTTCCGGCAGCTGGCCGTGGATGCCCAGCAGGGCAAAGGGACGCTGGGCAAGCTGCTGGGATCGGACGAAATCTATCAGAAGGTGAATTCCGCGGCTGCGCGCTTCGACACCCTGCTGGCGGACATCCAGGGGCAGAAGGGAACCATCGGCAAGCTGATTTACGATACCGCGACGTACGAAAGCATCAAGTCGTTCACGGCGCGCGGGAACGCGCTGCTGGCAGACGTGGACGCGGGCAAGGGCACGCTCGGACGGCTGGCGAAGGACGACGCGCTGTATGTGAGGATGCGCGACGCGGCAGCCAATATTGAAAGCGTGACCGCCAAGATGAACTCGACGCAGGGCACGGCAGGGAAATTCTTCACCGACCCGCAGCTCTACGACAATATGACCGGCCTGAGCGGCGACCTGCGGCTGCTGATCGGAGAGTTCCGCCAGAACCCGAAAAAATTCCTGCGCGTGAAGTTCGCGGTCTTCTGATACGCAAACGCCAGACAAGCGGCAATGCAGACTTCTTGAGCGCGTGCGCCGCGCGTGTTATTTTGTAGGAGCAGCGCCGGAGTGGCGGAACTGGCAGACGCGCGAGACTCAAAATCTCGTGGTACTTAGTACCGTGTGGGTTCGACCCCCTCCTCCGGCACCAGACTCCTGCGTCCCGCCTTCTGCTGTGTTTAAGGATTGAAAAACCGTGCTCGACGACCGCCGACAGGCGTATGATGAATATCCAGCCCGTTGAGACATCCACAGGAGAGACCCCAATGATTCAGTCCTCAAGAGGAATTCTGGCAGCCGCGCTGGCGCTGTGCCTGGTGTTCGCCGCGACCGCCGCGGCCGATTCGCTGGAACTGAAAGACGGCCGCATCATCACCGGCAAGTACATCCGCGGAACTCCGGCCAACATCCATTTCGAAGTGGATGGGAAAGTGAAGATTTACAAGATCGGCGAGGTGGCGGCGCTGTATTTTGGAGACACAGCGCCGGGCGCGCCGTCCGCCAAGGCTCCTTCCGCCACAGCCGCGGCGCATGCACCGAAGACTGCGACGACCTCCGGGACTTCCGCCGTTTCCGGATCCGGGGGCACCATCGCCCAGGGCACGAAACTCATGGTGCGCATGATTGACACCGTGGATTCCGATAAGAACAGCGTGGGCGACACATTCCGCGCCAGCGTGGAGCAGGATGTGGTGGTGAACGGCGCGGTGCTGGTGGGCAAGGGGACCGACGTCCGCGGCGAACTGCTGGAAGTGAAAGAGGCAGGCAAGCTGACGGGCAAGTCGGAGCTGAAGCTGGAACTGAAGGAAATCCTGATCCGCAACCAGTGGGTGCCCATCACCACGGGGGACTACGAGGCGGCAGGAGAGTCGCGCGGCAAAGACACGGCGGTGAAGGTGGGCGCAGGCGCGGCTATTGGCGCGGTGATCGGGGCCATCGCCGGCGGAGGCAAGGGCGCGGCCATCGGCGCAGGAGTGGGTGCCGGGGCCGGCGCGGCCATCCAGTTGCTGACCCGCGGGGAGCAGGTGAAAGTGCCCAGCGAAACAGTGCTGGACTTCACGCTGGAGAGCGACCTGGTGGTCCCGGCGGCGCCGGCAACGAAGTCGCGGCGGCGTTAGCGGGCGCAGCGCGCCGCGGGGGCCCGGCGGGGCGGCGGGCAGGGGCAAAGAATCCCCTTGCGCGCAGATGTCCTGCTGCATAAGATACGCGGAACCTGACGGGGCGAGACAGTGCCGAAAGAAAAACCGAAGGTCAATATCGGCGAGGTAATCCGCAGCTTCCGCGGCGAGCGCGGGCTGTCGCAGGGCGACATCGAGAAACGAACCGGGCTGCTGCGCTGCTATCTCTCGCGCGTGGAGAACGGACACACGGTCCCGTCGCTCGAGACCCTGGCCAAAATCGCCGAGGCCATGGAGATTTCACTGGCCGACTTCTTCCCCAACAGCGAAACGCCGCGCGACCGCGAGACCCATCGCATGGCCAGCGACCTTTCTCCCGATGAAGTGCGCTTCCTGGGGGAAATCCGCAAGTACACGACCACACTCTCTGACCGCGACCGCAAGCTGGTCCTGGCCATGATCCGCAACATGGCTTCCGCACCTGTCGCGGCGCGCCGCGTGCACCGCGCCTGACGAGACTCCGACTGCTGCCCACCTTGATTGACGCTTGAAATTGAAAAGCGCGTGTGGTCTGTCTTCAGGCCGGCGCGCGGGAATCAGCTTTCTGGCGGAAGGATTTGGGTTCGACAATGGCGCGGAACACGCGGCCGCGGCCGAGGATGTGCTCACCGGAGCGGGCTTGGACAGAGAAAGCCAGGAACCGCCCATCGGATTTCTCCAGAGTCGCAGTCGCAACCACGCGAGCGCCGGCGGCCACGGCCTTCAGGTGGTCCACTTCGATCCGCGTGCCCACCGTAATCGTGCCCGGAGCGAGGAGCGGCTGGACGGCGCGGGCGGCGGCCACCTCCATCATTCCAATCATTGCCGGAGTGGAAAGTACAGGGGGCAGGGCCGGGTCGAAGTGAGCAATGGTCCATTCCACGGGGATGTCGCGCTCGACGGTAGCTGTCAGGCCCGGCTGAAGCCCGGCGATGCGCCCCGGATCTGAAGAATTTTCGGATTCGCAGCTCACGAATTCCTTCCCAACAGCCTGAAGTGAAAGCACCGGAGTATAGCATCCCCGGCTGGACGCGCCCCGAGAGGCAGGCTCCGGGCGCGTGATAAAATCCGGCCTGATGCGGCGCGCACAGGGCAGCGAGGCCGCAACCAAATAGCTCAGAATTACACAGAGGTCACAAAGGCACAGAGGACACAGAGTCCCGAAATTTCGGGAGCAAGAAAACTGCGCGAGACGCGAGGAATTTCGGGAATAGAAGTACAGAGGCATCGAAACCCGTGGCGGTTGTGAATTCCATTGAAGAGCTGGAGAAGCTGGTCTGCGGCTGGAAAAGTGCCGGGCGGCGCGTAGTATTTACCAACGGCTGCTTTGACCTGCTGCATCCCGGACACATCCGCAGTCTGGACGAGGCCCGCGCGCTCGGCGATGTCCTCATCGTGGCCATCAACAGCGACGCCAGTGTGCGGGAGATGAAGGGCAGCGGCCGGCCCATCCTGCCCGAGCACGAACGCGCCGAGACCCTGGCGGCGCTCGCGGCCGTGGACTGCGTGGTGGTGTTTGACCAGCCCACGCCCCGGGAATTGATTGCGAAAATTCTGCCCGATGTGCTGGTGAAGGGCGGGGACTGGGGTCCCCAGGAAATCGTGGGACGCGAGGAAGTGGAAGCCGCGGGTGGCCGCGTCGTCTCGGTCCCGCTGGAAGCCGGGTATTCCACCACGGAGATCATCCGGCGAATCCGGGAAGCCCCGCGGCCGGGGCGGTCATGATCCTGCCGGTAGTCTCCGAGCTGCTCGGCCGCGTTGGACGACACACCGCGCTGGAATCGCTGGTGGACGCGCTGCGCCACGGAGCGCGGCGCGGCTCCATCAGCGGCCTGACGGACCCGGCCCGCGCGCTGGTCTGCGCGCATCTGACGCTGCAACTCTCCCGCCCGCTAATTCTTCTGGTGGAATCGAACCACCGCGCCGAAGCGCTGGCGGCGCTACTCGAATATTTTCTGCGCGCCCTGGGGTCGAGGTCTGCGCATCCCGTGGTGAGCGTCCCGGAGTGGGACGTGACCCCGTACCAGAAGCGTTCGCCGCATGCGGACATCCTGGAAGCCCGTGGCGTGGGACTCTGGCGATGGAGCACTGGAGAGCCGAATGTCCTGATTGCTCCCGCGGGGGCAGCCTTGCTGCGGACGCATGGCGCGGAATTCTATGCGCGGCTGGCGCGGCCCCTGGCGCGGGAATCGGAAGAATCGCTGGAGGCCCTGGCTGCTTTTCTGGCCGCCACCGGGTACCAGAAACAGGAGCTGGTGGAGATGCCCGGGCAGTTTTCCGTGCGCGGCGGGATTGTGGACGTGTTCTCGCCCGAAGCGCCGCGGCCCGTGCGCATTGAACTCCTGGGCGACAGCATCGAGTCCCTGCGCGAGTTTGACCCCGGCACACAGCGCTCGGTTGCGCCGCTGGAGCGCGCCGTGCTGCTTCCGCTTACTGATGTTCCCCTGGAGACCATGCCGGCTGAGGCCGGGCCTGGCGAAAGATGCGAAACCTTTGCGCCGGAAATTTCGCCGGGGTGGGAATTCCGAACAGCGGAGCGCCTCCCCTGCGCGAGCCACATCTTTGCGCTGCGCGAAGATGCCATCGTGGCCTGCGATGAGCCTGAGGATTTCGACCAGGGCGCCGAAACATTTCGCCGGCGAATTCAAGATTCCCGTGCCGCGGCGGAGCGCGCCGGGGAATGGGCAGGCGAAGAGAATTACTTTCTCCTAGCGGAGGAGGAATACCGCGCGGCCCTGTCAGCGCGTCCAGTGGTGGAGCTCCACCGGCTCGCGGTCCGCACGCCGGAACACGCGGAAATTTCCGCACGGGAAATCCAAACGCAGCCTACTTCGCGCTACCACGGCAATGTGCAGGCCTTTATGGCCGAAGTGCGCGGGCGGGCACAGGCGGGCGAGGCGGTACTGGTGGCTGCGGCCAATACCGGAGAACTCGAGCGCCTGGCCGACCTGTGCCACGAGTACGACCTGGCCTTTCAGCTCGGGGAACACGACGCGGAAGCTACGATGGCCCGTCTGGCCGCGGATGCCAGCGCCGGGAGCGTGCCGGCGCTCACGCTGATCAAGGCGCCGCTGAGCGAAGGAGTGGTTTTTCCGGAGCTCAGGCTCACGCTCCACGGCCATTCCGATTTGTTCGAAACGCTCCCGGCGGAGGCGCGGCCGAAGCACAAGGCCCGCGCGGCAGCTTTTTTCAGCGACCTCTCCGACCTGCGGCAGGGGGACTACGTGGTGCACGTGGACCACGGCATCGGGCAATTCGAAGGCCTGCGGCAAATCCAGGCCGGGGCCGGCGACGACGAATTCCTGCTGCTGAAATATGCCGAGGAGTCGCGGGTGTATCTGCCGGTGGCGCGGCTGGACCTGGTGCAGAAGTACACGACGCTTGGAGACACCAAGCCTGCGCTGGACCGCCTGGGCGGCGCAGGCTGGGCCAACCGGAAGTCGCGCGCCCGGAAAGCGGTCGCGGAAATGGCGGAAAAGCTGCTGCGCCTGTACGCAGAGCGCAAGACCGTCGCCGGCCACGCCTTCGGCCCCGACGTGCCCTGGCAGCGTGAGTTCGAGGACGCGTTTGAATTCGAAGAGACGCCGGACCAGGTGACGTCCATCGCGGATATCAAACGCGATATGGAACAGGCCGCGCCGATGGACCGCCTGCTGTGCGGGGACGTGGGCTACGGGAAGACAGAAGTGGCCATGCGCGCGGCGTTCAAGGCGGTGTGCGACGGCAAGCAGGTGGCCGTGCTGGCGCCCACCACGGTGCTGGCCTTCCAGCACTTCGAGACTTTTCGCCGGCGCTTTGGGGCGTTCCCGGCGCGGATCGAAATGCTCAGCCGTTTCCGCAGCCGTGCGGAGCACAAGAAGTCGGTCGCCGATCTGGCCGCGGGCGCCGTGGACGTGGCCATCGGCACGCACCGCCTGCTCTCGAAAGACGTGGAGTTCCGCGACCTGGGTCTGCTGATTGTGGACGAGGAGCAGCGCTTCGGCGTGGGGCACAAGGAGCGGCTGAAGGAACTGCGGCGCAACGTGGACGTGCTGACGATGTCGGCGACGCCCATTCCGCGGACGCTGCATATGTCGCTGGCCGGGCTGCGGGATATGTCGCTGATCGAGACGGCGCCGCGGGACCGGCTGTCCATCCAGACGACGGTTGCGCAGTTTTCGGAAGCGCTGGTGCAAAACGCCATGGAGCAGGAATTGTCGCGGCAGGGGCAGGTCTATTTTGTGCACAACCGCGTGGAGTCCATCCACTCGCTGGCTTCGCTGCTGCAACGGCTGGCGCCTAAAGCGAGGATTGTGGTGGGGCACGGGCAGATGCAGGAGCGCGAGCTGGAGCGCGTGATGCTCCAGGTGATGCGCCACGAAGCCGACATCCTGGTGTCCACGACCATCATCGAGAATGGCCTGGACATCCCGCGCGTGAACACTATTTTCATCAACCGCGCGGACCGCTTCGGGTTGAGCGAGCTCTACCAGCTCCGGGGGCGCGTAGGGAGGAGCAACCAGCGGGCCTACGCCTATCTGCTGGTCCCGCCGGACACGGCACTCACGCCGCTGGCGCGGCGGCGGCTTGCGGCGCTCAAGGATTTCAGCGACCTGGGCGCCGGCTTCCGCATTGCGGCCCTGGACCTGGAGCTCCGCGGGGCCGGAAACCTGCTCGGGGACCAGCAGCACGGCCACATCCACGCCGTGGGGTTTGACCTCTACTGCCAGATGATGGAGCGCGCCGTGGCGGAACTGAAGGGCGAGGCCCCGGCCCCGGAACTGCGCGTGACCATCAACCTGGGACTCGATATCCGCATCCCACCTCCGTACATCGAAAGCGAGGGCCTGCGCCTGCGCACGTATAAGCGCATTGCCGGAGTGAACAGCGCCGGGGCGCGGGAACAGGTCCGGCAAGAAATCGCGGACCGCTTCGGCCCGCCCCCGGCCGCGATTGGAAACTTGCTGGACTACGCCCTGCTCAAGGCCATCTGCGAGCAGCTTCAGGTGGCCACGGTGGAGCGGAAAAACGAGCAGGTGGGGTTCAAGTTCTACGAGCAGACCCCTGTGGAACCCGGCCGGCTGGTGGCGCTGGTGCGGCAGCGCCGCGGAGCGCGGCTGGACCCTGCCGGGGTGCTGTGGGTGCCGCTGGATTCGCGGCTGGGGACGCCGGCGGAAGCGGCGAGAAACGTATTGTTGGAATTGCAGCCGGCGGGCTAAAATACCGGTGTGAGGATGCCAATGAGAATTTTCTGGACCGTGGCTCTGGCGCTGGTCCTGCCGGGCGGGGCCGGGGCGCAGACGGACAAGCGCGTGGTGGAAGATATCGTCGCACGGGTGAACAACGAGATCATCACCCTCTCCGACATGCAGCGCTCGAAAGGCTCCCTGCGGCGGGAAGTGGAAGAGGACTGTGCGGGCTGCTCGCAGGCGCAGATTGCCGCCCAGCTTGCGGAGCGCGAGAAGTCCGTGCTCAAGGACCTGATTGACCAGTCGCTGCTGGTGCAGCGCGGAAAAGACATGGGGTTGAACGTGGAGCCGGACGTCATCAAGCAGCTCGACGAAATCCGCCAGAAGAACAACATCCCGGACATGGAGACGCTGGAGAGGGCGGTGACGGAATCGGGGCTGGTGTTTGAAGACTTCAAGGCCGGCATCCGCAACCGCATCCTGACCCAGGAAGTCATCCGGCGCGAAGTCGGCGGGCGGATGAACTTCAGCAACGAAGAGCTCAAGAAATACTACGAGGCGCACCAGAAGGAATTCGAGCGGCCGGAAATGGTCTATGTCAGCGAGCTGTTTGTGACCACGGAGGGCAAGACACCGGAGGAAATCGCGGTCCAGGAACAGCGCATCAAGGTGCTGCACGAGCGGCTGAAGAATGGAGAAGAGCTCGCCGAGCTGGCCAAGCGGTTTTCCGACGGCAGCACGGCCGCGCAGGGCGGGCAGCTCGGGGGATTCGAGCGCGGGAAGCTCGACAAGGCGCTCGAGGACGTGGTCTTCAAGCTGGACCGCGGGCAGTTCACCGAGCCCGTGCGCACGCAGACGGGGTTTCTGATCCTGCGCGTGGACATCCGCTATGAGGCGGGCATCCAGCCGCTGGAAAAAGTGGAAAACGAAATCATGAATAAGCTGTACATGGATAAAATGCAGCCCGGCCTGAAGGAATACCTGGTCACGCTGCGCGCGGAAAGCTATATCCTGGTGAAGCCGGAATACGCGGACGCGGCCACCATCAACAGCACGCCCATCGTGGAAGTGGAGCCCGTGAAAGCACCGGAAGACGAGGAAGGCAAGAAAAAGAGGAAGCGCTTTATCATCTTCTAGCCGGACGCAGCCCGAGAATTCGAATGAAGTCCGTCTACGTCTCCGCGCTCATCCCCGAACAGACCATCACCTCCATTTTCCTGGTGCGCAGCAAGGAAATCCGGCAGACCCAGGCCGGCAAGCCCTACCTGCGGCTGGAACTGGGCGACCGCACGGGAACCGTGGACGCCACGATGTGGGACGGCTTCGAACAACCCGCGGGCACCTTTGAACGCGACGATTTCGTGAAAGTTCAGGCGCGCGTCGAGCTGTACCGCGGAAAAAACCAGCTCAAGCTGATGCAGATCCGCCGCGCGCAGGCGGACGAAGCAGACCCCGCGGACTATGTGCCGAAAACGGCGCACGACGTCGAAAAACTGTACGCGGCGCTTCAGGAAGAGGTTTCTCGGGTCGCCAATCCCTGGCTTCAGAAATTGCTGCGCAGCGTGGCCGAGGACGCGGCCATTGTCCCGCGGTTGAAGAGCGCTCCCGCCGCCAAGATGATGCACCACGCGTTCCTGGGGGGACTGCTGGAGCACGTGGTCAGCCTGTGCGCGCTGTGCCGCGCCGTAGCCGCGCTCTACCCGGAAACGGACGCCGACCTCCTGGTGACGGGCGCCATCCTGCACGACGTGGGGAAAATCCAGGAACTGACCTACGAGCGCTCGTTCGGCTACAGCACGGAAGGGCAATTACTCGGCCACATCCTGATCGCCTACGAGATGGTTTCGCGCAAGGCCGATGCCATCGAAAATTTCCCTGCGGAGCTGAAGGCGCTGGTGCAGCACTTGCTCATCAGCCACCACGGTCAATATGAGTTCGGGTCGCCAAAGCTGCCGATGTTCCGCGAGGCTGTGCTGCTGCATCTGCTCGACGACCTGGACTCGAAAATGGCGGCCATGCGCGCCACGCTGGAATCGCCGGAAGGCGAAGGCGACTGGACGGCCCGGAATGCGGCGCTGGGGCGGGCACTGTTGCGCACTGAACAATTCCTGAAGGCGCGAGATCCGGCGAAGGCTGCGCCAGCGCCGGGCGCTGCGCCGGGGGGGGGAAAATCCTGATGGGCGCAGGCGGCAGCGGACTATCCGTTCAGCGCGAACCGCGCCCCCGGCTGGAACTGCCTTCCCTGGAGCGCGAATGCATGCGCGCGCTCTGGCCACTGGGCGAGGCCACGGTGCGGGAAGTCCGGGAGGCCATGGCCGGGCGGCGTCCCCGCGCGTATACCACGGTGATGACCATTCTGGACCGTCTGGCGCAAAAAGGGATTGTGTCGCGGCGCAAGGCGGGGCGAGCATACGTCTACCGGCCCAATGTCTCCGCGGAGCAGGCGCGGGCCTTCGCCCTGGGCCAGTTGGTGGAGAATTACTTCGGCGGAGAAAAGCAGGCCCTGGATGCGTATCTTCGCGAAGGCGCGCTAACGGCGGGTGCGGAGATTTTCGCAGCAGCCGAGGACACCGCGCGTGAAGCTGTGCCTATCCCGGCACGAAAACGCGAGAAGCCGGAGCCGCCGGCGGCGGGCGAACCCCGGGCTGCCGGGCGCCTGGACGAGAGTTTGCTCTGAGTGATGAAAATGTTTCCCGAATCCCTTTCAATCCGGGATGTGCAAATCCGGCCGGCCACGGTGCTGGCGCCGATGGCCGGGGTGACGGACACGGTCTTCCGGCGCGTCATCCGCGGCCTGGGCGGATGCGGACTGATCATGACCGAATTCACCAGCGCGGAGGGCATCTCCCGCAACGCCGCGCGGACGCTGGATTACCTGGAATTCGACGCCAGCGAGCGGCCCATCACCGCGCAACTGTTCGGTGCGGAGCCGCAGGTGATGGCGGAGGCGGCGCAAACCGTCGAAGGGCTGGGCTTCGACACCGTGGACATCAACCTGGGATGTCCGGCCAAAAAAGTAGTGAAGTGCGGCGGCTCGGGACTGCTGCGCGACCTGCCGCGGCTGGAGCAAATCCTGCGCGCCGTGCGCGCTGCGGTGCGCATCCCCCTCACGGTCAAAATCCGCGCGGGCTGGGATGAAAAGAGCATTGTGGCCGTGGACGTGGCGCGGATGGCGGAGTGCGTCGGAGTGGAGGCCATCGCCGTTCATCCGCGCACGCGCGAACAGGGTCTGACCGGGCGCGCGGACTGGGGCATCATCCGCGAGGTAAAAAGCGCCGTAAAGATTCCTGTGATCGGAAATGGCGACATCAATTCGCCTGAAGACGCGGTGCGGATGGTCGCAGAAACGGGCTGCGACGCGGTCATGATCGGGCGCGCCGCGGCGACCAACCCCTGGATCTTCCGGCAGATTTCCGAGTTCCTGGCCACCGGGCGTTACTCCCAGCCCACCGAGGCGGACCGCTACCGCCTGCTCTCGGGATATTTCCGGTCCCTGGCGGATTCGCGCCGTCCGGACGCCATCGGGAAGATGAAGCAGTTCGCCTGCTGGTTTACGCACGGCGTGCGCAATGGCAGCGTGCTGCGTCACGATGTGCATGCCGCGCGCACACCGGCGGAAGTGCTGTCGCGCGTGGACGACTTTTTCCTGGGGCGGGGCGCCGAAATCCCTGCCGCCCCGCAGAGTGTGGTAGAACTGGCTTCGGGAGGCAGCGCGTGACTCCCGGTGGCAAGGCGGAGCAAACGGCGGACCGCCGCAACCAGCGGCGCATCGAGGTCGGCCTGCCGATGCTGGTGCGCGGGACCGACCGCCATGGGCAGACGTTTGAGGACACCGCGCACAGCTACGACGTCAGCCGCACCGGCGCGTCCTTCCTATCGAGAAGGGAACTGGGGGTGGGGATGATGCTGGAAATCATCATCCCGCGGGCTTCGAACGCGCGTCCGGGCGATGCAGACTTTGTGTCCCAGGCCAGGGTGGTGCGGTTGGTGGCCATCGGCGACGGGCGCGAAGTGCGCGTGGGGGTGAATTTCGTCGGGCCCCGGTTCCACCGGGTTTTCTTCTCCGAATACACGGGCGGAGCGTAGTTACGAAGGGCCGGGACTTCTCCCCAGCAGCATCTGCTTGTAGGCCTCACGGCGTGTAAGGCCGAGCTCCCGGGCGGCGAATTTCAGCGCTGTTTTGCGGTCCACACCGCTCTCCCGTGCGATGGCTTCCACGCGCGCAGCCAGGGAAACCTTCCTTCCATCCCCATCGGGATGCGCGGCACCGTGACTGGCGCTTCCGGCGGCCCCGGAAATCAACAGGGTGATTTCGCCCCGCGGCGGCTTCTTCTCAAAGGCCGCGCAGAGCTGGCCAAGCGTCCCGGAGAGAAATTCCTCGTGCACCTTGGTGACTTCGCGCGCGGCCACGGCCTCGCGCTCGCCGAACACTTCCTGAGCGTCGCGCAGGGTTTCGACCAGGCGGTGCGGGGCCTCGTAAAAAACCAGTGTGTGCGGACTGGATTTCAGCTCCCCCAGCGCCCGGCGCCGCTGGCCCGCGCGCGAGGGCGGGAATCCTAGAAACAAAAAGGATTCCGTGGATATCCCGGACGCCGCCAGTGCCGCCACGAGTGCCGAGGCGCCGGGGATCGGGACCACCGGAATATGATGTCGCCGGCAGAGCGAGACCAGATGGTGGCCGGGGTCGGAAATCGCCGGCATCCCGGCATCGCTCACCAGCGCCACGCTGGCGCCCTGCTCCAGTTCGACCACCAGTTCTGCGGCGCGCGTGAGTTCGTTGTGCTCGTGGTAACTGACCAGGCGCTTGGAAATGCCGTAGTGGTTGAGCAGCTTCTGCGTGTGCCGCGTGTCTTCGCAGGCGATGCAGCTGGCTTCCTTCAGAGTGCGCAGGGCCCGCAGGGTGATGTCTTCCAGGTTGCCGATGGGCGTGGCCACCAGGAAGAGCGTCCCGGCGCGCGCGGTTCCTTTGCTGCTGGAGGGCATGGAGGGTTCCCGATTGCAGGGGGAGAATAACACAACTCGCTCCCGGCGGCGCTGCGGGCAAGGGGGGCGTGATAAAATTCCCCTGCACTCTCTCCCGGAGCGGAAATCGTGCCCCTTTACGAATACGAGTGTTCCAACTGCGGTCATATATTTGAAAAGATCGAGAAGGTCACAGCGCCGCACCGGCAGAAATGCCCGCGTTGCCGGGGCCGCGCCGAGCGCCGGCTGGCCGCCCCGGCCATACAGTTCAAGGGCAGCGGCTGGTACGTGACCGACTACGCGGGGCGCGGCGCGGCGCCGGCGGAAACAAGTGCCAAGGACGGGGAAGGCGGAGCGAAAGAAACTAAGGAAACCAAAGAAGCAAAGGAATCAAAGGAGAAGAAGGAGCACGCCCCAGCGAAGGAAACCGGAAAGAAACAACACAAATAGCGCTGGCGGGGCCATTCACAGCTTCAGCGAGCGCAGGTAGGCACGAAACTCGGCGCCAAACTCCGGATTTTTCATCCCGATTTCCACGGTCGCTTTCAGGAACCCGAGTTTGTCTCCCGCATCGTAGGACTTCCCGTGGTAGACGCACGCGTAGAGCGGCGCCTCTTGCGCCAGGATCCGGAGCGCATCAGTCAGCTGGATTTCTCCGCCGCGGCCCGGAGCGGTGCGCTCGAGGCAGGCGAATATCTCCGGCGGCAGAAGATAACGGCCGGTGATGGCCAGGTTGGAAGGCGCTTCCTCGGTTTTCGGCTTCTCGACCAGGTCGCGGATTTTGCGGACCCGCGCACCCCAGGGGCGCAAGCCGTCGGCCTCGGCATCTACCACTCCGTAGAGATGAATCTGTTCGCGGGGCACTTCCTCGACGGCAATCGCGCCCGCGCCGGTGGCTTCGTAGATATCCATCAATTGCCGTGTGGCCGGAGGATTGCTGTCAATGATGACGTCGCCCAGCAGGACCGCGAAAGGCTCATCGCCGACCAGTTCTTTCGCCGTGAGCACGGCGTGGCCCAGTCCCAGAGCCGCGCGCTGCCGGATGTAACTCACGTGGCACAGTTCGCTGATGCCGCGGACCTGCGCGGCCTGCTCTTTCTTTCCGGATTTTTCCAGCGCCAGCTCCAGGCCGGGGGCCATGTCGAAATGGTCTTCGATGGCGTGCTTGCCGCGGCCGGTGACGATGATGACGTTCTCGATGCCGCTGGCGACGCATTCCTCGACCGCGTACTGGATGAGCGGCTTGTCCACCACGGGCAGCATCTCTTTAGGCTGGGCTTTGGTGGCGGGCAGGAAACGCGTGCCCAGACCCGCGGCCGGCAGGACGGCCTTGCGGACTTTTTTCACGGCCGGTGTCATGGTGACGTCGTCGTGGTTCCCTTTCCCCTCAGTCTGCCGTTCCCACCCTGGCGCCGCGCCGGACAAATTCCCACGCGGGGCGCCGAATCGAAGCGCTGAATGCGTATGCTACCATAGAGTTTTTGGGCGCCGCGCGCGCGAGTGCCTCGAGTTTCCATGCGCATCCTGGGTATCGAATCGTCGTGCGATGAAACCGCCGCGGCCGTGGTCCGCGACGGCAGGGACATCCTTTCCAGCGTGGTGGCCTCGCAGGTGGACGTGCACAGGAAATACGGCGGAGTGGTTCCGGAGCTGGCCTCGCGCGAGCACCTGCGGCAGATTGTTCCCGTCGTGCGCGAGGCGCTGGAGCAGGCCGGGGTGAGCGTCCGCGAGCTGGATGCCATCGCCGTCACCCACGGGCCGGGCCTAGTGGGCTCGCTGCTGGTGGGCATCACCTACGGGAAAGCGCTGGCGCTCTCCGCCGGCAAGCCGCTGGTGCCCGTGAACCATCTGGAAGGACATGTTCACGCCGTCCTTTTGGAGGCCCACCACGCCGGACGCGAGCCGGAATTTCCCGCCGTGTGCCTGATTGTCTCCGGCGGGCACACGCTGCTTTACGAAGTCTCGGCGATGGCTCTCGAAGCCGGGAACGGCGCGCAGCCGGCGTGGAAATTCAGCTACCGGCGTCTGGGTGGAACGCGCGACGATGCGGCCGGCGAAGCCTACGACAAAGTGGGCAAGCTGCTGGCGCTTGGCTATCCCGGAGGGCCGGTGATGGATGCGCTTGCCGCGTACGGGAACCCTGCCGCGGTGCGCTTCACGCCGCCGGTCACCAAAGGCAATGCGCTGGATTTCAGCTTCAGCGGGATCAAGACGGCGGTGCTGCGCCACGTGCGCGCGCATCCGGAGTGGCAGGAGGAAATCGTCAGACGCGAGCAGGCCCTGGCTCGCGGGGAACGCAGCGCGGAACAGCTGCGCCCTCTGTGCAGCCCAGCGACGCTGGACTTGATTGCCAGCTTCCAGCAATCCGTAGTGAACGATCTGGTGCATCGGGCGCTGGCCGGCGCGGAGGCTTGCGGCGCAAAGGCCATACTGGTTTCGGGGGGCGTAGCGGCCAACAGCCAGTTGCGGAAGACGTTTGAGGGCGCAGCGCGCGGCGGCTGCCCGGTTTTCTTTCCCAGCCGCGCGCTTTCCACCGACAACGCGGCCATGATCGCTGCGGCAGCGTATTCTCACTTTTTGGCTGGCGTTCGGGCGGGCACGGAACTCGATGCCGAGGCCAGTCTCCCGCTAGCCTGAGCCGAGAATTTCATCCGGCGCGGGCTATTTGTCCGCGTTGAAAATATCCACCGCAGCTTTCCAGCGGCCCAGGGAATCCTTCTTCCAGATGACCACGTATTTTCCCGGAGTCCTGGCGATTTTTCCGGCCTTGTCCGTCTGTGCCAGTTCGTAGGTTCCAGTCTCGACGACCAGATCGCCGGCCTCGGCAACCATCACGGAGGCCGTTTGCCCGCTGATGGAAACACCCGGGGTGAGAAGCAGGCCCTCTACCACTTTGCGGATCGCGGCCTTGCCGCGGGCCTGGGGCGCGCCGGGCGGGTTCAGTTCGGCGTCGTCATGGTAGTAGGCGACGAACTGGTCCACGTTTTTGCGTCCCGCCGCGCGCCACCATTCGATCTCCAGCGCGCGGATGGTGCGGTCGATTTGCGCGCGGTTCACTGCCGCGGGCCTGGGTTTGGTCTGGCCTGGGAGGAGCGCGGAGGCGGTCACGATGAGTATGATCGTCCAAACGAGAGAGAATGTGCGGCGCATCGAGTTCTCCTTGCCCTGCGACAATGCGATGCCCCTGCCGCGGTGTCAAGGACCGGTGCTTCCGCCTGGCAAGCCCGCGCTGCGATTTCCAGCAGGGCCTGTGGTAAGGTTTCGCGATTCCGGGAATGCGAATTGCGATAGATACCGGAGGCACGTTTACGGACTGCATCTACGTCCGCGACGGCCGCCTGCAAATCCTCAAAGTTCCTTCCACGCCCGCTGACCCCGCGCAAGCCCTCGCGAATGCGCTGCGCAGAATTTTGTCGGATGGGCAGGGGGGAGTGGGGCGGCTCCCTGGGCGCGGAGAGCTGGACCTGGTGTGCGGGACCACGGTGGGCACGAACGCGCTGTTGCAGCGGCGCGGCGGGCGGGTGACGCTGGTGACCACCGCGGGATTCGAAGATGTCATCGAAATCGGCCGGCAGGCCCGGCCGCGGCTCTACGATTTTTTTGTTACCCGGCCTGACCCGCTGGTGCCGCCGGCCAGGCGTCTGGGGGTGCGCGAGCGTGTGATGTCCAACGGCCGCGTGCTCATCCCGCTGACTTCCGCTGAGGCCGCACGCATTGTGCGGCGCGTGGCGTCTGCGCGCGGCGACGCTGTGGCTCTGTGCCTGCTGTTCTGTTTTGCGAACCGGCGGCACGAGGCAGAGCTGGCCCGCGCGCTGCGCGCCCGGGGGCACGCGGTGTCCGTGTCCCACGAAATCCTGCCGGAATTCCGCGAATACGAGCGCACGGCGACCACGGTGATCAACGCCTATCTGATGCCGGTGATGAGCCGGTATCTCGGCGAGCTGGGGCGCATGGCCAACCTCCTGCGGATGAGGCGAAATATCCGCCGAGGACAGCAAAAAAACCGTGTGAGCGTGATGCAGTCCAGCGGGGGAAGCATCAGCGCGCGTGTGGCCGCGCGCGAGCCGGTGCGCACGGTGCTCTCCGGCCCCGCGGGAGGAGCGCTGGGAGCGCAGAAAGTGGCCGCGATGGCCGGGTTCCCGCGAGCCATCAGCTTCGACATGGGCGGCACGTCCACCGATGTTTGCCTGATCGAAGGCGAGCTGCGCACCAGCAACGAATCCCAGGTTGCGGGACTCCCGGTGGCCGTGCCGGTGATAGACATCCACACGGTCGGCGCCGGCGGCGGCTCGCTGGCGCGCTTTGACCGTGCCGGCGCGCTGCGCGTGGGACCGGAAAGCGCCGGGGCGGACCCGGGTCCCATCTGTTACGGGCGCGGAGAGCAACCCACGGTGACCGACGCGCACCTGATTCTGGGCCGGCTGGGAGCGGAGGGCCTGCTGGGCGGCGAATTCAGGCTCGATGAGCGCCGCGCGCGCGAATGGATGCAGCGCGCCCTGCGCCGCGCGCCAGGGAAGTGGAGGGTCGCGAGGCTGGCGCAGGGAATTGTGGACGTGGCCAACGCGACGATGGAAAAAGCCATCCGCGTGATTTCCGTCGAGCGCGGCTACGACCCCCGCGACTACACGCTGGTGGCCTTCGGTGGCGCAGGAGGATTGCACGCCTGCGACCTGGCCTCGGCACTGCGGATGCCGCGGGTTCTGGTCCCGAAATTTCCCGGCGGACTGTCGGCGCTGGGCATCCTTCAGGCGGATGTGGTCAGGGATTTTTCCCGGACTGTGCGCTACACGGTGGCGAATCCCAACACGGCAGCACGGGAGCTCGAGCCGCGATTCCGGGAGCTGGAACGCACCGGGCTGCTGGAACTGTCTCGGGAAGGATTCAACAGAAATCAGGCTGACGTGCAGCGGATGGTGGACGCGCGCTACCTGGGGCAGTCCTATGAGCTGACCGTCCCGGCTGCGGGCGATATTGTGAAGGCGTTCCATCGTCTGCACTTCCGGCGATTTGGATACCGCGCGAACGAGCGGCCGGTGGAAATCGTCAATGTCCGCGTGCGGATTGCCGGACGCACGCCGAAACCGAGCGTTCCCCCGGAAAAACGCGGCGGGGCGTCCGCGCGCGATGCGCTGGTGGCCCGGCGCAAGGTGTACTTCAGCGGGAGGGGATTTTCCGCCGCGGTGTACGACCGCGCGCGCCTGCGGGCCGGGATGCGCTTTAGCGGGCCTGCCGTGGTGAACGAGTACAGCGCGACGACGGCGGTCCCGCCCGGCTGGGGGGCCAGCGTGGACGCGCGCGGGAATCTGCTCCTGTTGCCAGACTCTCCGGGGAAGGATTCCGAAAGATGAGCAGGGCGGACCCCATCCGGCTGGAGATTTTCAAAAACCTCTTCCACTCCGTGGCCGAGGAAATGGGCGCGGTGCTGCGCCGCGTTTCGTTTTCCCCGAACATCAAGGAGCGGCGGGACTACTCCTGCGCGGTCTTCAGCGCGGGGCGGCAGGTGCTGGCTATGGGCGACCACATGCCCGTGCATCTGGGCTCAATGCCGATGTCGGTGACCGCAGCGCTCGCGGCGCTGGAACTCCAGCCGGGTGACATCGCGCTACTGAACGACCCCTATGCAGGGGGGACGCACCTTCCGGACCTGACCACGGTGATGCCTGTGTATCTCCCCAGCCGGCCCGCCACGCCGCGCTTCTATGTGGCCAACCGCGCGCATCACGCCGATGTGGGCGGCAGCCAGGCGGGTTCCATGGGGCTTGCGCGGGAAATTTTTCAGGAGGGCCTGCGCATCCCGCCGGTGAAGATTCAGGCCGGCGGCGAAATTGTGCGCGATGTGCTGGCGCTGCTGCTGCGCAACGTGCGCACTGGCGAGGAACGGGAGGGCGACCTGGCCGCGCAGATTGCCTCGTGCCGCGTGGGGGAACGCCGGCTGAAGGAAATCATCGGCAAGTACGGCTCCGCGGAGGTGGCGGCCTACGAACGCTATCTCCTCGAGTATTCGGCCCGGATGATGGCCGAAGCATTGCGGGAAATCCCCGACGGCGTCTATGGCGCTGTGGATTTTCTGGACGACGACGGTCTGGGCAGCGGGCCGCTGCGCATCGAAGTCGAAATCCGCATCCGCGGAGAGAAGGCAGAGGTGGACTTCAGCGGGTCGGCGCGGCAGTGCGCCGGAAGCGTGAATGCCGTGGCGGCGATTGCCGAGTCCGCCGTATTTTACGTGTTCCGCTGCCTGCTGGGAGAGGACGTGCCGGCAACGTCGGGACTGATGCGGCCCGTGCGCGTGATCGCTCCGGAGGGAACCATCGTGAATGCCCGGCCTCCTGCGGCGGTCGCGGGAGGAAACGTGGAAACGTCCCAGCGCATGGTGGACACACTGCTGCGCGCGCTGGCCCGCGCCCTGCCCCGGAGCATCCCCGCCGCCAGCCAGGGGACGATGAATAACCTGACTCTGGGTGGATGCGACCCGCAGCGCGGCGGAGCGCCGTTTGCCTACTATGAAACTATTTCCGGCGGTATGGGCGCCCGGCCGGGACTCGGCGGCTTGAACGGGGTGCACACCCATATGACCAATTCGCTCAACACCCCGGTGGAGGCACTGGAGCATTCCTATCCGGTGCGCGTGCGGCGCTACTCCCTGCGCCGCGACTCTGGAGGAGCGGGAAAGTGGCGCGGCGGGGATGGCATCATCCGGGAACTCGAACTGCTCACCGAGACGCACGTGGGGATTCTGTCGGACCGCCGGAAGCTGCGGCCGTACGGATTACAGGGAGGAAAAGCCGGGGCGGCGGGCAAGAATACGCTACTGGCAGGCGGGCGAAAGAAGACACTGCCATCGAAATGCGCGTTCTATGCGCCTGCGGGGAGCGTGTTGAGCATCCAGACACCCGGCGGCGGAGGATGGGGGCACCCGCTTACGGGTAAGCCGAGGGCAGGGAAGAATAAATTGCAGAAGAAATAGGCGGAGCGCAGACCCGGCGGACTACTCCAGGTTTTCCAGCGCAGCCGGCAACTGCAGGCGGGCTTTGGCCAGGGCTTTGACCAGCGTGGTTTCGATGTGGTGCTCGGAGGTGTTGCGCACCGTGGCCAGCTCGCTCACCAGCAGAAACTTGGCGCGTTCGAGCATCTTCTTTTCGCGGAAGGAGAGGGGTTTCTTGCGGCTCAGGGAGGCCAGACTCTTAAGCACTGCGGCCACTTCCAGCAGCGACCCGGTGCGCATCTTCTCGGAGTTCTCCTTGAAGCGGTCCTTCCAGTCGTTGTGGTTGCTGCACTTTCCGTTCTCGAGGAAGGTGAGGATGCGGCCGGCTTCCGTGTTGCCGATGATGTGGCGGAGGCCCACGCTGGTCACATTGGTCTGCGGCACCATCACCCGCAGGCCGCTGGACATGATGCGCAGCAGGTAATACTTCTGGAAGCTTCCGTTGACTCCGTTGCTGCTGATCTGCTCGATGACGCCGACACCGTGGTTCGGATAGACAACTTTATCGCCTATCTTGAAATCCATGTGTGGAAGCCCCCTGGGAGGTGCAGAACTCCATTGTAGGGACTGCTGCATTCTGCGTCAACCATTACTTTTCAACTTTCGCGTCCCCCGGCCGGCGGGCTGCAAGCGATGCGCTAGAATGTGTGGCGATGCGGCTCCTGGCCATTGACACCACAACGCGCTCCGGCAGCGTGGCGCTGTTGCAGAGCGGACAACCCGCTGAAGTGGTCGCGGCTGAGGGGCCGGAACCCTATGCCTCGCAATTGTTCCGCGATGTCGAGCGCCTTCTGGGAAATCGCCGGCTGACCGTGGCACAGATGGATTTGTTTGCGGTGGCCGCGGGTCCGGGGTCGTTTACGGGGCTGCGCGTCGGGCTGACCGCGGTCAAGGCCTGGGGAGAATTGTTCCACCGCGCCATTGTCCCGGTCAGCGCCCTCGAAGCGGTCGCCGCACAGCGCGCCGATGGGGAAGGCCGGCCTCAAACCTTCGGGGCGGCCGTTGTGGATGCCCACCGCGGCCAGTTTTTTGCGGGACTCTACCGCCGGAACCGAGGCGAGCTGCAGAGCATTGGCCCGGAGGTGGTGCTCACACTCGAGGAGTTGTTCGCTGATTTCCAGTCGCGCACAGCCGGGGAGCGGTTCAGCATCGTCACCACGAGCTCTGAATCAGAGGACAAGTTGCGGCAATACCTGGAGAGGGAAGGTTCGGACGCATGCCGATGGCAAATCGAAGTTGTCTCACCCGTGCTGGCGCCACACGCAGGGCGGCTGGCGCTGGCGCGCTATGAGTCCGGCAAGTACGTGGATGCCTTGCATCTCGAGGCCCGCTACGTGCGGCGATCCGACGCGGAAATTCTGTGGAAGGGAGCGCGGGCTGGGGAAGTTGCGCGCGTAGAAGACGACGAGGGAAGCTCTGCGACCAGCCTGCTCATCCGGCCGCTCCGCGCGCAGGAGCGGACGCCATGGCACTGCAAGAGGGACAAGGTGTTGCCGGGGAGCAATGCGGTACCCCAGCCGGGAAGGCCTGCAGGGAACGGGACGGAACGCGCGTGGGTGGCGGAGCGCAACCGGGCGCAAAGCGGCTACGTGGTTTCGCGGACGATTGCCGGCGAGTGCGAAATCCTGGACCTCGGGGTCGCGCCGGAGGCCCGCCGTCAGGGAGTGGGCGGCCTGCTGCTGGATGCCGCACTGGAGTCCGCGCGCGCCGACGGAGCGCGCACCGCGCATCTGGAAGTCCGGGAATCGAATGCCGCGGCGCTGGGGTTGTACCGGCGGCGCGGGTTCAAGCAAATCGGGCGGCGCAGGGGCTACTACGCGCAGCCCGCGGAAGATGCGCTGCTGCTGGCGCTGCAACTCGACAGCGGCTAAAGGCCTCCGGCATCTTCCCGCTTTCCGCTTGCCCGCAGCCGGAGTCGTATGCTATTAGTGGGTGCGGTATGGAACCACCCTAAACCAGCCAGGAGGGATCTGATGCCCATCGCACCGGGAGACATCCGGGAACAACTGATGGCCACCAATCCGGAGTACAAACACCTCGCCGAAGAACACACCCGCTATTCCGCCGAACTGGAACGATTGACGAAGGAAGCCTACCTGTGTTCCGAGGACCTGATCCTGGAAACGAAACTCAAGAAATTGAAGCTGCGCATCCGCGACGAGATGGAGCAGCTTGTGGCGCGGCACGAGCGCCTGCGTCAGAACCTCTGACCTGCCATCGCGGAGCGCGGGCTGCACCGCATCCCCGGCGGCGGGGTAACCCCTGGCGATGAGGAAGGAAGGGTATCAGTCCGCGGCGCTTCCCCTCGTGCTGGGCGCGGCTATCTTTGCATGGGGTCAGACCTGGGTCGGAGGAATCCTCCTTTTCCTCGGCGCGTTTGTGCTCTATTTTTTTCGCGACCCGGAGCGAGCCGCGCCCCACGACCCGCAGGCCATCGTTTCTCCGGCGGATGGACGCGTGGTGGAAATCCTGGAGGAGCCGCTGGAAGGAGTGCCCGGCCGCCGGGTGAGCATTTTCCTGTCGGTGTGGGATGTGCACGTGAACCGCGCACCCGTGGCCGGCAGAGTTTCCCGCATCGAGTACCGTCCTGGCAGATTCTACGCGGCCCTGCGCGCTCGCGCGTCAGCGGAAAATGAGCAGAACGAAATCCGGATTACAATGGCGGACGGCCGGCAGGTGATGATGAAGCAGATTGCCGGATGGATTGCCCGGCGCATCCTGTGCTGGAAGTCGGAAGGGGACGAAGTGGCCCTGGGCGAGCGCGTGGGGATGATCCGCTTCGGCTCGCGGACGGATTTGTGGATGCCGCTGGAAACCGAAATCGTGGTGCGGCGCGGGCAGCAGGTGGCCGGCTGCTCGACGGTTCTGGCGCGCTGGAAATCGTAATCTATGGACGTGAACGACAACGGAGCGCCCCTCGCGGAAGACAGCCATCACCCGCGGCACGGCGTGTCCCTGCTGCCGCTGCTGTTCACGATGGGGAACCTGTCGTGCGGCTACTACGCCGTGCTGGCCACGATGCGCGGCAGCCCCCTGGACTTCGAGAATGCCGCGCGGGCGATCGGCTTCGCCATCTTGTTCGACGCCCTGGACGGCCGCGTGGCCCGCGCCACCCGCACCAGCAGCGAGTTCGGGAAGCAGTTCGATTCGCTCGCCGACGTCATCAGCTTTGGCGTGGCTCCCGCCTTCCTGGCGTTTACCTGGGGAGTGCGCGGAATCTTCCGGCCGGAGCCGGGCATCGAGCACAACGTGTACCTGCTGGGCTGGGTGGTCACCTTTGTGTTCCTGATCGGCTGCGCCTGGCGGCTGGCGCGCTTCAACATCCAGGGAATGGCGCCGGGCAAGGAGTCGAAATATTTTGTGGGCATGCCCACGCCGGCTGCGGCAGGGGTGATCGCCGCCTCCGTCCACGCGCTCAAGGAACCGGTGCAGGACTGGCGATTCTCCCTGGGATGGCTCGTTCTGGTGGCGTCCCTGGCCGCGCTGATGGCCAGCACGGTGCGTTACTACGGGTTCAAGGACATCAGCCTGCGCCAGCGCCGGAATTCCCTGGTGGTCATTCCCCTGGGCGGCGTCATCTATTTTACGTGGGCGTTTCCGGAATACATGCTCCTGCTGATTGGCGGGACCTATCTGATCTCGGGAGTCTCCCTGCATCTGATCCGCGTGCTGCGCCGGAGGCTTTTCCCGGCGCCATCCTCCTCCCCGGCGCCGCCTGTCTAGCCGATGTTTACCCGCCGGCAGTTTTTGCGTTGCGCATCGGCCTGGAGCCTTCTGTTCGCGGGAGTGCTCTCCCCCGCCGGCTGCGGCTATCGCGTGGCCGGGCGGGGAAACGCGCTTCCGGCGGAATGGAAGAGCATCGCCGTGCCGGCGCTGGTGAACCGCACCTCGCGTTTTCGCATCGAGCAGCGCCTGACCGAAGCACTGATCCGAGAGCTGCTGGCGCGGACGGCGTACCGCGTGGTTCAGGACGAATCGCGCGCCGACGGCGTGCTGCGCGGGGAAGTCCTGAGTATCGAGACCAGCGCCGTGCTGTTCGATGCCGCTACCGGGCGCGCCACTACCGTGCTGGTCACCGTGCGGCTGAACGCGCGGCTGACGGACCGCGCCTCCGGCAAGGTCCACTATCTGAACGAAAACTTCGTTTTCCGCGAGCAGTACGAAATCTCGACGGGCACGGGGTCTTCCGCGGATCTGCGCAGCTTTTTTGAAGAGCAGGAGCCCGCGCTGGGCCGGCTGGCGCGCGATTTTGCCGCGGCGCTGGTATCTGCGGTTCTGGAGAATTTCTGATGGCCACGATGAGCACTGCGGAGTTGATGGCGAGACTCGCTTCCCGAAAGCCCATTCCAGCCATCCTGCTTCTGGGCAGCGATGCCTACCTGCGCAACCTCTGCATCCGGGCGCTGCTGGATACATTCGCGGAGCCCGGGGCCCGGGAGTGGGCCGTAGCGCGGCTCTCCTGCCGCGGCGACGGGTTACCGGAAATTCTGCGCCGGGCCAGAACGCTTTCGCTGCTCAGTCCGGTGCAGGTGCTCATTGCCGATGACGTCGAAGGGATTGAGAAATTCGGCGAGGAGGCCCGCAGGGAGGCAGTGGAATTGCTCCAGGAGTACCTGAACCATCCTTCGCCGTCCACCGTCCTTGTTTTCGAAGCCACCAGCCTGGACCAGAGGATGAGCCTGTTCAAAGCGCTGAGCGCGAAGGCGCTGGTGGTGCGCACCGAACTGGATGCCGATTCGCCTGAATCAGAAGCGCAGGCTGCGGAACTGGCGCAGGGCATGGCGCAGGACCTCGGCGCGGAGCTGGCGCCCGACGTGGCCCGGCTGCTGGCCGAGATGGTCAACGCCCAGCCCGCTGCGCTGGCCAGCGAAATCGAAAAACTGGCCACGCACGCCGGGGAAACGAAGCGCATCACGCGGGAGGCCGTGGACGCGCTGGTGGTCTCCGAAAAAAAATATTCGGTCTGGAAGCTGACGGAAATCCTGGCGGAACAAAAACCCGGCCAAGCGCTGGTGTTTCTCGACAGCCTGCTGCGCGAGGGAGAAGAGCCGCCGGCGATTGTCGGAGCGCTTGCGTGGATGTACCGCAAGCTCATCCAGGCGCAGGAACTCCCGAGCGGCACGGCCGGCTGGCAGGCGGCCCGGCAGCTTCAGATGCGCCCGGATACGGCCGAAATGGCCATCCGTGAATCGCAGCGCCTCCCGCGGCAGCGCCTGCTGGACGGCCTGGCAGCGCTGGCCGAAGCTGACAACCGCCTGAAGCTGGGGCGCGTGGAGGAACGCGCTGTGCTAGAGTTTCTCGCTGTTCAATTGGGCGGCCGGGTGTAAGCGGGCGTGGAGGAGAATTGCAATGCCGAAATTCGTGATCGAGCGGGAGATGCCGGGAGTGGGAAAACTCTCCGCGGCGGAGCTGACGGCCACCTCGAAAAATTCGTGTTCCGTGCTCCAAAAACTGGGGCCGCAGATCCAGTGGGTGCACAGCTACGTGACCAGCGACAAGATCTATTGCCTCTATGTCGCGCCGAATGCGGAGATGATCCGGGAGCACGCCCGGCAACTGGGCATTCCGGCGAGCCGGGTTTCGGAAGTTGTGACGGTGATTGACCCTACGACGGCGGAAAAATAGCCCGCGGAAGGATTACGACTTCCGGGCGGCCTTGAGGGAGTTGTATTCCAGCGTCAGCCGGGATTTGTAGCGGTTGGCGGTATTTTCCGGCAGCGCGCCCTGTCGGATAGCGCGGTCAATGGCCGAGTGCGTGGGGGAGAGCAGGCTTCCGGCCGCGGCCAGGTCGCCGGAGCGCAGCGCGGCATGCATGCGCTTGAGAGCCGTGCGGACGCTGGAGCGGTTGGCGCGGTTGACTTCGGTGCGTCGGAGAGTCTGCCGAATCCGTTTCAGGACGGATTTCTTCTTCTTGGTTACCTTCTTCGCTGCCCCCTGGACCATCCGTGCGCTCCTTTTCTCGAGTGGCCGCACACCGGCGGCCTTTCCATTGCACTGCGAAACTATTAGAGTATCCGACGCCCGGCGCCCCTGTCAAACCGCGCCGCGCGGAGCCATTTCGCCGCCATGAGTTCGAGCACCGACAAGCGAGACGAATTGCGGCTGCTGATCAACTCCCGCCACCCCATCATCACCATCGAAAGCAGCGAGGAATCCCGCGTCGAAGAAATTATCAGCCAGGTTTGTTCGGAGCTGGGGATACCTTTCATAGTCTGGACGGTCACCAAGGGGCTGCAGCGCCGCGGCACCGAACAGGCCATGTATGAAACCGAAGACCCGGACAAGGCCCTGGCCAACATCCAGGCCATGCGCGGCGACGCCATATTTCTGTTGAAAGATTTCGTGCGCTACCTCGAGCAGGACAAAATCCTGCGCCGCGTCCGCGAGCTGGCGGCCAGCTTCCACGACGTGCGCCGGGCCATCGTGCTCTCCGCGCCGGTGGTGAAAGTGCCGCCGGAGCTGGAGGACGAAGCCGTCGCCTTCCATCTGGCGGTGCCCGATGCCGTCCTGCTCCAGAAGGTGGTGCACGACACGCTGTTCGACCTTGGCGAACAGATCAAGCTGAAAAAGGAGCTGGACCCGGAAGGGATGCTGCAGCTGGCCCGCAACCTGATCGGCCTGACCAAAGAAGAGGCGAAGCGCACGCTCACCAAATGCGTGCTGGAACAAGGCGGCCGGGTGGACGCGCGGCTGCTCACCGCGGTCCTGGAAGCCAAGCGGGCGTCCGTGCGGCAGGAGGGCGTGCTGGAATTCCTGAAGAGCGGCGAGAATTTCGCAGAAGTCGCGGGACTCGCCAACCTGAAGCAGTGGCTGAAAAAGCGCCGCGGAGCGATGACGGTGGAGGGTCGCAAGTTCGGCCTGGATCCTCCCAAGGGCGTGCTCATCACCGGCGTGCAGGGATGCGGGAAGAGCCTGTGCGCGAAAGCCGTAGCCGGGGAGTGGAAGCTGCAACTGGCGCGGCTGGATGCGGGGTCGCTGTACGACAAATTCGTCGGCGAATCTGAAAAGCGGCTGCGCAAAGCGCTGGAATTGGCCGAGCAGCTGGCGCCGCTGGTTCTGTGGATCGACGAAATGGAAAAAGGATTTGCCGCCACGGCCAGCAGTGCGGACGTGGACGCGGGCCTCACGCAGCGCATCCTGGGCACGCTGCTGACCTGGCTGCAAGACCGCAGCGGCGGGGTGTTCATGGTGGCGACGTGCAACAACATCTCCGCGCTTCCGCCGGAGCTGCTGCGCAAGGGACGCTTCGACGAAATCTTTTTTGTGGACCTGCCCGACGCCGCGGCCCGCGCCGAACTGTTCCAAATCCACCTGAAGCGCCGCGGCCGGGAAGCGAAAGACTTCGACTTCGAGGCGCTGGCCACGGCCAGCGCCGGGTTCAGCGGCTCGGAAATCGAGCAGGTGATCGTGGCCGGGATGTACACGGCGTTTTCGCAGGAAAAGCCGCTGTCGACAGAAATCCTGGCGGGCGAATGCCGCGCCACGCGGCCGCTCTCGGTGACGCGCGCGGAGGACATCGCCCGCTTGCGCGAGTGGGCGCAGGAACGCGCCGTGCCGGCCAATTGACGGGCAGCGCTCCTGCGGAAATGGCGCGCGCCTTGACCGCAGCGAGGCGGTGACGTAGGCTGTCAGCGTTGGCATGCATTTCCGTTTCAGAGGTGTTGCGACCCTAATCGATGAGACGAACGGTCGAAATTGCCGGCGGCATCGAACAACTCTTCGGCACCCTGGACGAAAACCTGAAGCTGCTGGAATCCTCCCTGCGCGTGACCACGCACCTGAAAGAGAACCGGCTGGAACTGGAAGGCGAGGCCTCGCAGGTGGACCGCGCGGCGCGGCTGCTGGGTGAATACAGCTCCCTGGTCCGCGGGGGTCGCGTGTTCAACAACGGAGAAGTGCAGGCGATGATCCGCATGGCCGCGGAGGAGCCCGGCATTTCCCTGCGCCACGTTATGGAAGCTCCCCGGCATCGCGCCTTCGGCAAAAAGAGCATCACGCCGAAAAGCCCCAACCAGCGGCGCTACATGGAGTGCATCGAATCGCACGATATGGTGTTCGGTATCGGGCCGGGCGGGACGGGGAAAACCTACCTGGCCGTGGCCATGGCCGTTTCCGCGCTGCTCACCAAGCAGGTAAACCGCATCATCCTGGCCCGGCCGGCCGTCGAAGCGGGGGAAAAATTGGGGTTCCTGCCCGGGACGCTGCAGCAGAAAGTGGACCCCTACATGCGTCCGCTGTATGACGCGCTCTACGACCTGCTCGACGCCGACAAGCTGGAGCGCTACCTGGAGAAGGGGATTGTGGAAGTCGCACCGCTGGCCTTCATGCGCGGGCGCACGCTGAACGACTCATTCGTCATTCTTGACGAAGCCCAGAACACCACCAGCGAGCAGATGAAGATGTTCCTCACCCGGCTGGGGTTCAACTCCAAAGCCGTCATCACCGGCGACATCACCCAGATTGATCTGCCCAGCGCGCGAAAATCGGGGCTGATCGAGGCTATGGACGTGGTGGGAAGCATCTCCGGCATCGCGTTCGTGCACTTCAATGAACGCGACGTGGTTCGTCACAACCTGGTGCAGCAGATTATCAAGGCCTACGACGAATTCAGCGCCGGCCCCCGCCCCCTGCATCTAGAAGCTGCCAAAGACCGCGAAGGCCGCTGAGATGGACGAGCTCCCGTCAAGTAAGCCTGCCTGTGTACCCCCGCCGTCGGCGGGCAGAGGCGGGGCTGTGCGATGATCCTGAACCGCCAGCGCGAAGTGCGCGTAACCCTGGCGTCCCTGGGGCGGTTTCTGGGGCGAGTGAAGTCCGCCATAGGCGGACGGCGCAGGGGGGCGGACATTTCCGTTTGCCTGGTGAGCGAAGCGGAAATCAAGCGGCTGAACCGGGTCTTTCGCGGGAAGCCGAGGCCGACTGACGTTTTGTCATTTCCGGCTGCGGCGCAGCATGCGCCGTCCGGCAACGGCCGCGCCCGCCTCCGGCGGGCGGAAGCCAGAGCGCGAAGCGCTTATCTTGGCGACATCGCCATTTCTCCGGCCACGGCACGGCGGAATGCGGCGGACAACGGCCGCACGCTGGAGCAGGAGCTGCGCGCGCTCATCCTGCATGGCGTGCTGCACCTGATGGGTTACGATCACGAAACCGACAGCGGTGAAATGGAAAAACTGGAGCGGCGCCTGCGGCGGCGCCTGCGAGTGAGATCGTAATGCACCTCTGGATGCCCTATCTGATTGCCGTGCTGGCCCTGGGCGTGGGCCTGGCCATCTTCTCCTATCTGGACCGCGTGTATCGCGAGCTCGGGCGCGTTTCGACCGGTCCCTTGCACGCGCACTTGGACGTCTTTGAAGCGGAAATCGAGCCGCGGCTGGGAATGGACCGCCGGCGCGGCAATCTGACCTTCAGCCTGATAGCCCATCTGTGGCTGGCGCTGGTGGCGGTGGTGACGGCGCTGGGCATTTCCATGTTTATCGCGAATCCGTTGGAATCGCTGGCGCACCAGATGCTGTATCTCACACTGGAGGTCGTGGTGGGGATGCATTTTGTACCCTACCTGCTGCTGACCCGGACCACCGGGCGCTGGGTGGGCCCGCTGGTGCCGGTGGTGCGCGCGGTGGTCCTGCTGGTGACGCCGCTGCGCGCGGGGTACGAAGTGGCCGTGTCCCTGGCGCATTTGACCGAAGCCGAGGAGCCCGGGCCGCAGCAGGCGCAGCAGGAGGGCATCGAGCAGCTTGTGGAGGCCGCGGAAGAGGAAGGCATCCTGGAACGCGAGCAGGCGCACCTGATCGAACAGGTTGTGGAGTTCACGGACAAGCGTGTGCGCGACGTGATGACGCCGCGGCCCGACATTGTGGCCATCCCGGCGCAGGCTACCGTCGAGCAGTTGCGGCGCCTGCTGGTGGAGACCAAGTTCTCGCGCATCCCCGTGTACACGGCGCAACTGGACGACGTGGCCGGCATCGTCTATGCGCGCGACGTCCTGCAGGTGCCGGAGAGGGAAGCCGCGCAGCGCACGGTCCGCGAACTGATGCGCCCGGCGATCTTTGTGCCCGAGACGAAACACGGCTCGCAGTTGCTCAAGGAGCTGCAGCAGAAAAACCAGCAGATGGCCGTGGCCATTGACGAGTATGGAAACGTGGCCGGGGTGGTTACGGTCGAAGACCTGGTGGAAGAAATCGTCGGGGAAATCGGCGAAGAGGACCGCGCGCCCGTCCCTGACGTGGTCCGGCAGAACGACGGCAGCCTGCTGCTGCGCGGCAGCGTTTCGCTCGAGAAGGTGGGAGAACTTTTCGGGACCGAGATCCGCCAGGAGGAAAGTACTCCGGCCACGACCATTGCCGGACTCCTCAGCCACCTGGCCGGACACGTCCCCGTGCCGGGAGAAACCATTGACCACGACGGCCTGCAATTCGTGGTCGTGGAGGCCAACCAGCGCAAGGTGCTGCGCCTGCGCGCGCGCCGCGCTCCGGAAGGCGCGGCCCTCGCCGCGAATACCACGTAGGAAGAAGTTCCCAGACGCTATGTACTGGGGCCTACGAATTCAGTTGCATCTTCCAGTGATCTTTCTCTGGTGTGCGCAATCCGAGGATTGCCGCTAATTCAAGACAGCAGTGTTAATCCTGGCCGGGGCCGGCAGGATGCCGGCGGTACGAATCGCAAGCTGGCCGAATGGCAGGCTTAAATCTGTGCGCGTGGCTGCGCAGACGTAAGATATGGAGCATGGCGCCGCGAATCCAAGCCGTGCTGGAAACCACGCTTTATGTGGCCGATGTGGCGCGGGCGGTGGCGTTTTACCGCGACATTGTGGGCCTGCGGCTGATGGACGAGTTCAGCGAGCGCGGCGCAGGGATGCAGGCGGGGCCCAGCGTGGTGCTGCTGTTCCGCGCCGACCTGAGCCTGGCGATGGACGACCTCCCGCGCCACGGTACCAGCGGTCCGGGACACGTTGCCTTCCGCGTGCATCCCCACGAAATCCCGCGCTGGCGCGAGCATCTCCGCGGGCGCGGCGTTCCCATCCTCCGCGAGAAGGTGTTTGGCGACAACCCACCTTCGCTTTATTTCCGCGACCCTGACGGCAACGTGATCGAAATCGCTGTGGCCAGCATTTGGGCGATGGATCCCCGCTGGCGTGCGGCTGACCCCTTTGGCGAGTAGCGGCGGGCACCTGTAGAGGCGGGTTCGAAAAGCGCGAACCCGCCTGTGCCAACGCAGTTCCCACCGGCGCCGAGGTAGAATGTGCCAGCCATGGGGCACAAATCCGGATTCATTGCCATCCTCGGGCGGCCCAACGCGGGCAAGTCCACGCTGATGAACGCGCTGGTGGGACGCAAGGTGGCCATCGTCACACCCCGCCCGCAGACCACGCGCAACCGCATCCAGGGAATCGTCAATCGCGAGGACGCACAGATTGTGCTCGTGGATACGCCCGGCATCCACAGGCCGGATTCCGTGCTGGGCAAGCAAATGATGGGCG
>Ga0247727_10002887_pt1 | contig 38777 bp, 34 predicted proteins | sample WisWelCaveWW1625_FD_202498 | JGI IMG/M metagenome (GOLD analysis project Ga0247727, IMG submission 202498) | Biofilm microbial communities from Wishing Well Cave, Virginia, United States - WW16-25 | ecosystem: Environmental > Aquatic > Deep subsurface > Groundwater > Cave microbial mat | place...
ACCGCCGAGGGCGACGCCACCCCGCCGCCGGCCCCCGCCCCGGAAGCCGCGCCTCCCGGCCCCCCTCCCGCGGCTCCGGCGCCGGAGGAGGAGCCGCCCGCACCTCCCGCCGCTCCCGCGCCGGCCGTGAAGACCTCGGCCGAGGCGCAGGAGGTCATCGGGAAGGCCGCCGACGCCCAGGGCACGCGCGCCCTGCGGGGGAAGGACGCGGTCACCCGCTTCCGCGTCGGGTTCACGGACGTGAAGGTCTTCGGGAAGGACGAGGCCATGGGGACGACCACCGAGAGCCTGGCCCCTCCCCCGCCGGGGATGACGGAGGCGCGCTACCTCAGCGTCTCGGAGTTCGGCGGGGAGCGCCAGAGGCTCGGCCACGCCGGCCGCTTCGGGTGGCTCTGGACCGCGAAGGGGGGCGTGCGCACCTTCACCGACCCGGTCCGGGACCGCCAGGACCTCCAGGAGCTCGACGACCGCCGCCGCATGCTCCGCATGGCGCTGCGGGTCTTCTTCCTCGGGAACCTGGCCGAGGGCCCGGCCGTCGCGCTCGACCCGGACGAGGAGATCGAGATCCCCTTCGCCAACGGGGAGAAGCCGAGGAAGGTTTCCTGCCACCGCCTCGACCGGGCGGCCGACCCCGCGGCGGGCGAGCCGGCGCTGCGGCTCTTCCTCGACGCGAAGACGCTCCGCCCCGTGGCCGCGCTCATCCCCGGGACCCGCCCCGGCGAGTCCTCGTTCCTGCTCACCCTCGACGACTTCCCCATCGGGCGCAAGCCCGAGGCCGTGCCGGCGGGGATCGTCGTCCCCACATGGGTCGAGCTCTTCGAGATCCCCGCGAAGGAAGGTGCCTCGCCGGAGAAGAGGATCGTGGCAGCGGTCGCCTCGCTCGTCATCGACCCGGCGCAGATCCCGGACGGGGACTTCCTCCCGCCGAGGTAGGAAGCCGGAATCGGCGGGGCAGGCTCCGCCGCTGGGGAGGCTACCGCCGGAACCGCTTCTCCAGCTCCGCGAAGGGGATGCGCAATTCCGTCGGCCTCCCGTGTGCGCAGTGGCCGGAGGTGTCGAGGCCCCTCCCCTCGGCCACCAGCGCCCGGGCCTCGGCCTCCGGGAGCGGGTCCCCCGCCCGGACGGCCGCGTGGCAGGCCATGGTCTCGAGCACCCCGTGGAGGAGGTCGTCCCCGTGCCCCCCCCCCTCCCGCAGGCGCCTAAGTGCCGCCTCGGCGACGGCCCGGACGGGCCGGTGGGAGAGGACCCGCGGGACCCCCTGGACCGCCACCGCGCCCGGCCCGAAGCGCTCGACGAGGAGGCCGGCGCGGCGCAGCACGGGGGCCGCCTCCTCGGCGGCCGCGGCGTCGACGGGGCCGACCTCCAGGACCTCGGGGACGAGCAGGCGCTGGATCTCCGGCGCGCCCGCCCGCGCGCGCAGGCGCTCCAGGAGGACCCGCTCGTGGAGCGCGTGCTGGTCCACGACGGCGATCCCGTCCCGCGCCTCGAAAACCAGGAACGTGTCGCGGACCTGGAGGACGCGGACGGGGCCCTCCGATTCCCCGGAATCCGCCGCTGTCCGATCCGGAGCCGGAGCGTCCGGCGGGGCCGAGGCGCGGGAGGGGAACTCCAGCGTCGCCTGCCGCGGGGCGGCGGCCGCGCCGCCCAGGTAGGCGTCCAGCGCCTCGCGGATCCCCTCGCGGCCCCGGAGCGCCTCGCCCGGGATCCCGGGGGCGGCCTCCCCCGCGAGGACCGCCTCCCGGACCGCCTCCTCAACCGCCTCGTGCACCGCCGAGGGCCTCCGGAAGCGGACCTCCGACTTCGCCGGATGCACGTTCACGTCCACCTCCCCCGGCGGGAGGGCGACCGAGAGGACCCAGGCCGGCTGGCGGTGGAGGGTGACGAGGCCCTCGAGCGCCGCCCGCACCGCGTGGGCCACGGTCCGGTCGGAGACGGCGCGCCCGTTCACGAAGATGTGCTGGGGCGGGCGGCCGCGCTCCGCGGATTCCGGCGGGGCGACGAAGCCCTCGACCGAGACCTCCCCGCGGCGCAGCGAGACCGGGAGCAGCGCCTCGCTCCTCTCGCGGCCGAAGGCCCGGGCCGCCCTCTCCCGCGCCGTCTCCCCCGCCGGGGCCCGGAGCACCGTGCGCCCGTCCACCTCGAGGAGGAAGGCGGCGTCCGGCCGCGCGAGCGCGAAGCGCACCACGGCCTCGGTCGCCCGCGCCGCCTCGGCGGCCGCCGAGCGGAGGAACTTCCGCCTCGCCGGGACCCCGGCGAAGAGCGACCGCACCTCCACCGTCGTCCCCTCGGGATGGGGCGCGGGGGCGGGCGGCGATACGGCCCCGCGGCGGTCCTCCACCCGGAAGGCCGCACCGCCTCCCCGGGGCCGGCTCGTCACCGAGGATTCCGAGACCGCGCCGATGCTCGCCAGCGCCTCGCCCCGGAAGCCGTAGGTGGCGACGGACTCGAGATCCTCGAGCGTGCGGATCTTGCTCGTCGCGTGGGGAGCGAAGGCCAGCGCGAGGTCCTCGGGCCCCATGCCCTCCCCGTCATCCTCCACCCGGACGAGCGTGCGGCCCCCGTCCTCGAGGAAGACCGCCACCCGCCGGGCGCCCGCGTCGAGCGCGTTCTCGACCAGCTCCTTCACCACCGAGGCCGGGCGCTCCACCACCTCGCCCGCGGCGATGCAGTCCACCACGGCGGGAGGGAGGGCACGTATCCGCGCGGTCACCGGACCTCCGCGTACCGGAGGACGAGCGCCTCGAACCGCGCCCTCTCCCCGCCGGAGGCGCCGGACTTGAGCGCCGCCTCGAGGTCGGTGGCCGCCGCGAGCAGCGAGGCGAGCCCCTGGGGGGTGCTCCGCCGGACGACCGTCCGCGGGTCCCGGCAGCCGTACCGGAGCGACGGTGGCATCTCCCCGGGCGCCCCGCCGATCGCCGCGCGGGCGTCCCGGGCCAGGCGGCGCACCTGGTTGAGGAGCAGGAACGTCACCGGGGCGTCCCCCCGGACCGGCGTCTTCGCCCCCCAGGGGCAGGCCCCCTCCCGGTAGAGACCGGCCAGCAGGCGCAACGCCTCCTGCGCCTCCTTCGCGAGGACCGCCTCGGCGAGCCTGTCGGTCCCCTCCGCGGGGCCCCTCGGCGCCACGGCCTCGACATCCTCCGCGGTGATCCCGTCCGCGGCCCCCGCGTGGAGAGCCGCCGCGGCGATGGCGGCGTCCAGCGTCGCCAGCGCGGTCCCGCTCCTGTGGACGAGGAGGTCTCCGACCGCGGGGTCGAGCCGCTTCCCGCGCGCGCGGGCGCTCCCCGCGACCCAGTGCCCGAGCGGGCTCGCGTCCCCCATCCTGCCCGGTTCCGCCGAGGGGGGGGAACAGGCGACAACCTGCGCCTTGCCTTGGCCTTCAAGGGCAGCAAGGGCACTCCTGATCTTCGCGCCGGCGTTGCGGTCGTTCGGCTCCGCCTCCACCTCGAGCGCGAGCATCGATCCCGTGCAGGGCCTCTTGAGGTACTCAAGCAGACTGTCCACTTCCTCCCCCAGGAGGAGGTCCGCGCGCCGCAGGACCACGACCTTCGTCCCCGCCGCGGCGAACATGGAGGGGGTGCGCACATCCTCCAGGACCGCGGCGAGCGTCGTCGCGTCCGGCTCCCCGGGTTTCGCCGGACCGTGGAGGACCACCGCGTCCGGGCTCTCCGGGTCCCCGAGCGCGACGGCGACCGCGGCCCCCACGACCTGGTCGCGGAGGAAGGACTCCGGCCCCGCGGCGACGACGACCGGCGGGACCTCCCCGGAGCGGGCGAGCCTCTCCTCGAAGCCCGCGGGGGTGAGGAAACCGCCGGACCGGCCGCTGCCTCGCATCGCCCCTCGCCCCCCGGGAACGGCCGGGCGGGTTGCACCCGCCCCTAGGACGCCTTGCCTTCGCCCTTCTCGCCTGCGCCCTCGACGAGCGCCCGGCGGGCCTCGGCCACCCCGGGGTACTCCCCCCGGTCGAGCGCGCGCCAGACCTTGAAGACCTCGGCCACGGGGTCGAACTCGGGGGGCGGGATTCCGAGCGCCCTGTGGAGCGCGTCCCGGTAGGCGGCCTCCCCGGACCGGTCGTCCTCGTAGGAGACCTGGAGCTCGGCGGCCGCCTCCCCGACCCCCTTGGGGCGGTTCTTCTGGCCCTGCAGTGCGAGGAAGGCGCGCACGGTGACGAGGTCCTTCCCCAGGCGCAGGAGGTCCCGCTCCACCCCCGCCTGCTCCGCGGAGGCGGTGGCGAACTTCCGGGCCAGGATGCGCCGCAGCGCCACCGAGCGGTCCTCGGCCCCGCGGCGGAAGGCCTCCTCCTTCTCCGTGACGAGCTGCTGCAGGCGGGCCACCGCCTGCTCCTCGCGGATGCGGAGGCGATGCTCCTCGCGCCGGAGGTCGTCGCCCGACTGCTCCTGGAGCGTCCCGTCGGGCTTGAACCAGGTGGAGAACATGGCTATACGGTACCTGACCCAAAACCGCCGCATTCCATCTTCACGGCGGGCTCCTCCGCGGATGCGGCGGAGGGTCCGGATCCGCTCTTGCGGCGGCGCCGCCGCCCCACCTCCGGATGAGCCTCGACTCGACGCCCAGCTGGTCGAGGACCTTGGTGACGACGTGCGCCACGAGGTCGTCCACGCTCTTCGGGGAGTGGTAGAAGCCCGGGGAGGCCGGGAGGACCACCGCCCCCGCCTCCGTCACCGCCACCATGTTTCGAAGGTGGACGAGCGAGAGGGGCGTCTCCCGGGGTACGAGCACCAGCCTCCGCCGCTCCTTCAGCATGACGTCGGCCGCCCGCTCCAGGAGGTTCGAGGAGATCCCGTGGGCGACGCGGGCCAGGGTGCCCATGGAGCAGGGGACGATGACCATGCCCGCGACCGGGTGCGTTCCCGAGGAGAATGGGGCGGCCACGTCGGACAGGGAGTAGCCCCGGATCCGCTTCCCGCCGCCGGGAACCAGGAGCGCAGGATCCGGGGCCTCGGGGTCCACGCGTATCCCCTCCTCTATCTCGAGAACGCGGGCTCCTCCCCGGCTGACGACGAGCGCGACCTCCTGCTTCGCGTGCACCAGCGCCCGGAGGACCGCGAGGCCGTACCGCGACCCCGAGGCGCCGCAGAGGCCGACCACCCATCTCATGCCCCGTCGCCCCGCACGGGGCAGCCCCCACCCGTGCTTCCTGCGCCGCCGACCGTCCCCAACGGAGGCCGCTTCATGCCCCCCCGCCCTTCAGGGGAGGGAGTCCGTATTCCTGCCACCTCTTCGTCACGAGACTCTTGATCCCCTCCGACATCACGATGGGCCCCGGCCACGGGCGCTGGAACCCCTCCTCCTTCCACTTGCGGGTGGCGTCCACGCCCATCTTCGAGCCATACCAGGGAAGCCGCGATGCGTGGTCGAGCGTCTCCACGGGCCCGTGGACGAACTCGATGTCCCGCTCGGGGTCGATGTGGTTGAGGGCGGTGAGCACCGCCTCCCCGTAGTCGCGGATCGGGATCTCCGCGTCGAAGACCACGACGCACTTGGTGAACATGGCCTGCCCGAGCCCCCAGAGCGCGTGCATCACCTTGCGGGCGTGGCCCGGGTAGGACTTGCGGATGGAGACGAGCGCCAGGTTGTGGAAGATCCCCTCGAAGGGCATGTGGAAGTCCACCACCTCGGGGAGCGTCTTCCGCATCACCGGGAGCACGATGTGCTCGATGGCCCTCCCCATCCAGCAGTCCTCCATGGGGGGCTTGCCCACGATGATGGTCTGGTAGATGGCGTCCTTCCTCCGGGTGACGCACTCCACGTGGAAGACCGGGTAGTCGTCGGCGAGCGAGTAGAAGCCCGTGTGGTCCCCGAAGGGGCCCTCCCGCCGCCGCTCCCCCGCGGGCACCCAGCCCTCGAGCACGAACTCCGCGCAGGCCGGGACCTCCAGGTCCACCGTCCGGCACTTCACCATGGGGACGGCCTTCCCGCGGAGGAACCCGGCGAAGGCCATCTCGTCGAGGTCCGGGGGGAGCGGCATGGCGGCGCAGAAGACGCTGGCCGGGTCGGCCCCGACGGCGGCGGCCACCGGGATCCGCCCCTCCCCCTTCGCCTCGGCCCGGGCGTAGTGGTGGGCCCCCCCGTGGTGGCGGTGCCAGTGCATCCCGGTGGTGCGGGCGTCGTACACCTGGAGGCGGTACATGCCGCAGTTGCGCCTCCCCGACTGGGGGTCCCGGCTGAACACCATGGGCATCGTGATGAACCGCCCCGCGTCCCCGGGCCAGCACTGGAGGACCGGGAGGGAGCCCAGGTCCACCGTCTCCTCGACGACCTCCTGGCAGGGGCCGGATCGCACCACCTCGGGGAAGACCTCCGAGAGGGACTTGAGCCGGGGCAGCATGGCCAGCTTCTCGAGGATCCCCTGGGGGCGGCGGTCCAGGAGACCCAGCACCTCCTCGGCCCGCGATTCGAGGTCCGCGAGCCGTTCCACCCCCAGCGCGAGGCCCATGCGCCGCTCCGAACCCAGCGCGTTGATGAGGACCGGGAACCGGGACCCCTTCACCCTCTCGAAGAGGAGGGCCGGGCCGCCCGCCTTGCTCGCCCGGTCGCAGACCTCGGTGATCTCCAGCACCGGGTCCACCTCCGCCCGGACCCGCGCCAGCTCCCCCTCCGTCTCCAGGAGGGCGAGGAAGTCGCGCAGGTCCTCGAAGGCGCGGCGCCGCTCGCTCAACGCTTCACCCCCGAATGCACGGTGACGATCCCGAGGCCGAGGTCCCGGACCTCCACCTGCCGGAGCCCGGCCTCCTCCATCATCCCCGCCAGGCGCCGGCGGTCGGGAAACGAAAGCACCGAGCGCGGGAGGTATCCGTAGGCGTTCTGGCGGCTCCCGGAGACGAGGTTCCCCAGCAGCGGCAGGAGGAGGAGGAAGTAGACGTAGTACACGAAGCGCAGGAGCGGGTTCGAGGGGCGCGTGAACTCCAGCACGACGACCCGCCCCCCGCTCCGGACGACGCGCGCCATCTCGGCGAGCCCCGCCCGGGTGTCGGCCACGTTCCGGATGCCGAAGCCCACCGTGGCCGCGGCGAAGGTGCGGTCCGCGAAGGGGAGCCGGAGGGTGTCCGCGACCCCCAGGCGCACCCGGAGGCCCGACCTGCGGGCCTTCTCCGCCCCCCGCCGCACCATGGCCTCGCAGAAGTCGGTCCCCACGACCTCGCTGCCGGGGCCGAGGGCGCGGGCCCACTCCAGCGCGAGATCCCCCGTCCCCGTGCAGACGTCCAGCACCGCGTCCCCGGGCCTCGCCCGGGCCGCCTCGACCGCCTCCCTCCGCCATCCGCGGTCGCGGTTGGCGGAGAGCAGGTGGTTGAGGAGGTCGTAGCGCGGGGCGATGCCCGCGAACATGCTCCGGATCCGGTCGGGCCGCTGGAGGGGCTGCACGGGGGACCGGCCATTCTATGGATCCTCCGGAGGCGCGCCCGGATCTCCTTGACAACCGTGCCGTCCCCGTCGATTCTAGAGGGTGCCCGGGGGGGATCGCGGAGGGTCCTGAGGGAGCCTCCCGAGGCGCCGCTTCGGGCGAAGTCGGGGCGCGGCCGGGGCGCGCCGTCGTGCATGCCCCGGGACCAAGGAAAGGAAGGGCTGGACCATGCGCTTGCTTCGGAATGTCGCCCTCGCGGCGACGGCGTTGCTGCTCGTCGGGACGACGGGGAGCGGGGCCGGGTTCAACGGCACCTTCGACGGGCTCGCGTCCCAGATCGCGGGTGCGGTGGCGGCCGGGAACGCCTCCGCCGTCAAGATCAACAACTTCATCCAGAAGACCTCGACCACCCGGTCCGGGGACTTCGGGACCCTCTCCAAGGTCGCCAAGGAGGCCGCCAAGAGCGGCTTCACCGTCGTTCCGGAGCAGGACCTCGCCGACCTGTTCAACAACATGGTGACGGAGACCTCGCTCTTCGGGTTCAGCGCCCTGCAGCGGATCGCCGAGGCCGCCAACGCCGACCCCCAGAACGCCGTCAAGATCCTGAAGAAGCAGGCCCTGTACCTCGCGAAGGAGGGGAAGGCGCTCCAGAAGTACCAGTCCGCCTGGCTGTCCGAGGACCCGGATCTCTCCAAGGCGGCACGGTACTTCGCCGCCGTCGCGAAGCTCTACGAGGCCATCGACCGGGCCTTCCCTCCCCAAGGCTAGGAGCCGCAACGAGTCCTCCGCGGCCCGGGGCCCCCGCCCCGGGCCGCCTCGATTCCGGGTGCTCCGAAGTCCCTCCCCCGTCCGATAATGCGGGGGAGGTTCCCGTGCCCCCCAAGGCCCCCGTTCCCGATCCCGCCCCCTTCTCCCCCGTCGCCCGCGAGGACGACGGGGGGCTCGACCTCGCGCTGCGGCCCCGGTCCTTCGAGGGATTCGTGGGGCAGCACCAGGTGGTGGACAACCTCCGGGTGGCCATCGCCGCGGCCCGCCAGCGGGAGGAGCCGCTCGACCACACGCTGCTGTCGGGGCTCCCGGGCCTGGGGAAGACGACGCTCGCGTGCCTGCTCTCCCGCGAGGCGGGAACCGAGCTCCGCCTCACGTCGGGCCCCGCACTCTCCAAGGCCGCCGACCTCGCCGGGATCCTCACGAACCTCCGCAAGGGCGACTTCCTCTTCGTGGACGAGGTCCACAGGCTCGGCCCCGTCGTCGAGGAGTACCTCTACGCGGCCATGGAGGAGTTCGCCATCGACATCGTCATCGACTCCGGCCCCGCGGCCCGGTCGGTGCGCGTGACCCTCCAGCCCTTCACCCTGGTCGGCGCCACGACGCGGGAGGGCCTCCTGTCGGCCCCCTTCCGGTCGCGCTTCGGGATCACGGAGAAGCTCGAGCCCTACCCGGCCGGGGACCTGCGCGAGGTCCTCCGGCGGTCCGCCGCCATGCTGGAGGTGCGGATCGACGAGGCGGCGACCGCCATCCTAGCGGAGCGGGGCCGGGGGACTCCGCGCGTGGCGAACCGGTTCCTCAAGCGCGCCCGGGACGTGGCCCAGCTCACCACGGGGGGGCGCATCACGGAGGCCGTCGCCCGGGAGACCATGGACCGCCTGGGCGTGGACGAGAACGGGCTCTCCGCCGTGGACCGGGCGCTGCTGGCGGGCCTCGCGCGCAACGGCGGCGGCCCCATGGGGCTCAAGACCCTCGCGCTCCTCGTCGCCGAGGAGCAGGACACCGTCGAGGAGGTGGTCGAGCCCTTCCTCCTCCGCCAGGGATTCCTCGACCGCACGCCCCGGGGCCGGCGGCTCACCGAGCGCGGTTTCGCGGCGCTCGGCGAAAAGCCCCCGGCCGGCCCCGCGGCGACGCTCTTCCGATGAGGGCCCGCCGCCCCGCGGCGGCGGCCGCGCTCCTCCTCCTCGCGGCCTGCGCCGAGCCGCCCCCTGGACCGCTTCCACCCCTGGAGCCCGCACCCGTTCCCGCGGAGGCGGCGCCGGGCACCGGGACCCCGCCCGCGCCGCCGGCCCCTGTCGTGACGAAGTCCCCGACCCCACCGGCCGCGGCCGCCTCGCCCCCGGAGCCCGTGCGGGAGCCGGAGACGCTCCTGGTGCAGCTTCTCGCGGGCGGACGCCGGGCAAGCGTCGAGGTTGCGGTGGACGGCCCGTGGGCGATGCTGGACGCGGAGGGGGGGACGATCCTGAAGGAGGGCGCGGTCAGTCTGCGCTGCCGGATCGGCACGGAGGTTCCCGCCTCCTCCGGCAAGGACGACCAGCGGCTGGCCAAGGGGGGCAGGAAGGTGATCCCCCGGCAGGGCCAGGGGTTCTCGGTCGACGGCCGGGCCTACGCCGGATCGCTCGAGGCATGGAGGGGCCTCCCCGACGGGTATCCAGTCCCCCTCGTCCTCCGGAACGAGGTCGGCTGGGGGGATTACCTTGCCGGGGTCCTCGCAGCGGAACTGTCCCCGGAATCCCCCCCGGAGTCGCTCCGGGCGCTCGCCGTCCTCGCGCGCTCCTTCGCGCTCACCCATCTCGAGGGGCTCAGCGACGACCCCGGGGTCCACCAGGCCTACCGGGGGAAGCCCTCCGCCGCCGCACTCCCGGCGCTGCGGGCGGCGGTGGCCTCGACCGAGAGCCTGCGCCTCGCCTCCCCGGACGGCTCTCCGCTCCCGGGCTTCTGGTACCACTCCACCTGCGGGGGCCGCACGGCGGACGCATCGCTCGTCTTCGGCGCCCCGCCCACCCGCGCCTACGGGGGGGTCGTCTGTCCGCATTGCACCTCCTCGAAGTACTACCGCTGGGAGGTGGAGGTGCCCGAGGAGGACCTCCGGAAGGCGATCCGGTTCGGCTCTCCCGTCACGGACCTCTCCGTCGCCCGCCGGAGCCCGGACGGCCGCGTCGTCGCCTTCCGCGCCGTCGCCGCCGGGGGCACCCCGAAGGAGGTCCCCGCCCTCGAGATCCGCTCGGCGCTGGGGCCCAATCGGCTCCGCTCGACGTTCATCGCCTCGGTCGAGGAAGTCCCGTCCCCGTCCGGGAAGCGCGGCGCGGCGCCCAGGGCGTTCCTCTTCAAGGGCCGCGGCTGGGGCCACGGTGTGGGCCTCTGCCAGGTGGGTGCGATGGCCATGGCCCGCGAGGGCCGCACCGCCGAGGAGATCCTCGCCTTCTACTACCCTGGCACCCGGCAGGTGCGCGCTGCCCGCTGATCCAGCGCCGGCCGGGTCTCCGCCCTTCTCCTTCCGGCTGGAGGCCGTCGACCGCTCCTCCCGCGCCCGCGCGGGCGTCTTCCGCACTCCCCACGGGGATGTCGCCACCCCCGCCTTCATGCCCGTCGGCACCCGCGGCGCGGTGAAGGGGCTCACGCCGCCGATGCTGCGCGAGGCGGGGGCCGCCATGCTCCTCGCGAACGCCTTCCACCTGCACCTGCGCCCCGGGGAGGAGACCGTGGCGGCGCTGGGGGGCCTGCACGCGCTCATGGCCTGGGACGGGCCGATCCTCACCGACAGCGGGGGGTTCCAGGTCTTCTCCATCGCCGGGTCGAAGGTGGACGGGGACGGGGTGACGGTGCGCTCGCCCGTGGACGGCTCCCCGGTGCGGCTCACCCCCGAGTCCGTCGTGGGCATCGAGGAGGCCCTCGGGCCCGACGTCGCCATGCCGCTCGACCACTGCCCCCCCTGGCCCTGCTCCGAGGAGGAGGCCTTGGCCTCGGTGGAGCGGACGGTCCGCTGGCTTGAGCGCTCGGCGGCGGCGAAGCGGCGCGATGACATGGCGCTCTTCGGGATCGTCCAGGGGAGCGTCTACCCGGGACTGCGCGAGGAGTGCGCGCGGGCGGTGGCCGCTCTCGGCCTCCCGGGGAACGCCGTGGGCGGCGCCTCCGTGGGCGAGCCCCGGGAGCGGTCGCTGCCGGCGGTCCGGGCGGCCGTCGCGGTCCTCCCCGCGGACCGCCCGCGCTACCTCATGGGGGTGGGGGAGCCGGGCGACCTGCTGGACGCCGTGGCCGAGGGGTTCGATCTGTTCGACTGCGTGCTCCCGACCCGCAACGGACGCAACGGGCTGGCGCTGACCCGGGACGGTCCGGTCCACCTCCGCAACGCCTCGGCGTCCGCCGACCCGGCGCCGCTCGACCCCGCCTGCCCCTGCCTCGCCTGCCGCCGGTACTCCCGGGGGGCGCTCCGCCACCTCTTCCAGTCGGGAGAGATGCTCGGGCCCATCCTCGCCTCGCTCCACAACCTCACCTGCGTGCTGGGGCTCCTCCGCGAGGCCCGCGAGGCGGTCCTCTCCGGGCGCTACGCCGCCTTCCGGGAGGAGAGCCTGCGCCGGTACCGTGGCAACACGGCTTCCCCCGGGACAGCCGGAGACGATAGACTTCCTCCCCTATGAAGCCCGTTCTCGGCATGGTGGGCGTTCTCGCCCTCGTCCTCGGCGTGCTTTTCCTCGCCTCCCCCTCGACCGCGAACGCGCTGCTCGGGCGCGCGGTGGGCTTCCTCGACCCGGCGCCGGTGGTCCGGGCCGAGGCGCTTCGCCCCCCCTCGGCCCGCCCCGCCGGCGCGGCCCCCGGGGAGGCGGAGCCCGAATGGCGGCTCCGGGACCGCGCCGGGTGGCGCGCCTACGAGGCCGGGGACTTCGAGACCGCCGCCGCGGCCTGGACCGCCGTCTCCGGGAAGGCGCCCGCGGCCGATTCCGTCTCGCTCCGCGAGCGGGCCGACCGCGCCAACGTCTACCGCCTCCTCTCCGAGGGTTTCCCCGCCGCGGCCTCCGCCGACCCCGCCGCCGACGAGGCCGAGGTCCGCCGCCGCATCGAGGGCCTCGCGGCGCCGACCGCCGGGTCCTGGCTCGATATCGCCGACTTCGCAGCCTCCCGCGGGCTCCGCTCCCACCTCGCCTTCCTCTACGAGAAGGCCTTCGAGGGGCGCAACTCCAGCGGGGGGGACGCCGTGCCGAAGCGCGTGACCAGGGCCCTCCAGGCCCGCAAGGCCTCGGGATCCGCGCCGCCCCCCGAGGTGCTGGCGTCGGTCATCCGGGAGCTGCCGACCAGCGAGGCGGCCGACATCGCCCGCATCGACACGGGGGGCGTGCTGGGCGGCGTCGTCAAGCGGGGGGAGGGGCGCAACGGGCACGCCGCCCCGACCTCCGCCGAGGACATGGCGCGCCTCGAGGACGCCCGCAAGCTCATGCTGAAGGGCGACGCCGAGTACAAGCTCGCCGTCCCCGGGTTCCCGCAGGTGAACCAGCACCGCCGCGCGGCTCTCGACGCCTTCTCGAAGGCCCGGGACATCTACGACGCCGTGGACGCCGGCCGCGGCTCCTACACGAAGCAGATCCACGACTGCAACCGCAACATCGCCGAGCTCCGCAAGGACCTCCCCATCGGCAAGTAGCGGCCGTGGTGCGGCGGAGCCTGCTCCGCCGGTTCATTCGACCCCGTACCGCTCCATGCGCTCCCGGAGGGTCGTGCGGTGGATGCCGAGGATCCGCGCGGCGCGGACCTGGTTGCCGCCGGTGCGGGCGAGGACCTCCTGGAGGAGCGGCTTCTCGATCCGGGCGAGCGCCCGCTCGTGGAGGTCCCCCTCCCCGTCCCCCGACGCGGCCAAGAGGCGGCGCACGACGGCGCGCAGGAGCGCGTCGTCCTCCGCCCCCCCGGCCCCGGGGGCCCCGCCTCCCGCGGAGAGCGGGAGATTCTCGGGGAGGATGGGCGCGCCCCGTGCCAGCACCCGTGCGTGCTCCACCGCGTTCCGCAGTTCCCGCACGTTCCCGGGCCAGGAGTGGGCCATGAGGCGGTCCATGGCCCCTGCGGAGACGCCGGCCCCCGGGGGGCCCCCCCGGCCCTGCGCGAGGAAGTGGGCGACCAGCAGCGGGATGTCCTCCGGCCTCTCGCGGAGGGGGGGGACGCGGAGGCTCACGACGTCCAGGCGGTAGTAGAGGTCCTCCCGGAAGATCCCCTGGCGGAGGCGCTCCGGGAGGTCCCGGTGGGTGGCCGCGATGACGCGGGCGTCCACGGGGACGGGGCCCGCACCCCCCAGGCGCTCGAAGGTCCGCGTCTCCAGGAACCGGAGGATCTTCGCCTGGGACCCGGAGGGGATCTCGGCCACCTCGTCCAGGAAGATCGTCCCTCCCGCCGCCCGCTCCAGCCGCCCGACGCGCCGCTCCACCGCCCCCGTGAAGGCCCCCCGCTCGTGGCCGAAGAGCTCGCTCTCGAAGAGGGGCTCGGGGAGGCTCGCGCAGTCCACGGGCTCGAAGGGGCCCCCCGCGCGGGCCGAGGCCGCGTGGATGGCCCGGGCCACGCGCTCCTTCCCCGAGCCGCTCTCCCCCAGCACGAGCACCGGCGCGTCCGAGAGCGCCAGCGCGCCGATCCTCTTGAACACCTCCTGCATGGCCGGGGAGCGCCCCACGAGCAGCGCCCCCGGGTCGGCCCCGGCCTCGGGCGCCCCCGCGCCCGCCGCCTCGCGGGCCGCCCGGGCCCGGTCGGCGACGGCGGCGATCTGCACCAGGTCGAGCGGCTTGGGGAGGTAGTCGAAGGCCCCCTTCCGCATGGCGTCCACGGCCACGTCGAGCGTCCCGTGGGCGGTCATGACGACCACGAGCGGAGGCGGGGCGAAGACGCGGAACCGATCGAGCGCGTCGAGGCCCGACATCCCCGGCAGGCGCACGTCCAGGAGGACGAGGTCCGGCGGGTCCGAGGTCGCGGCCTCCAGCGCCTCCTCGGCCCGGGGGAAGGAGCGGCACCGGGTCCCGCGCTTCTCGAAGAACCGCTCCAGCGCGCGGCAGATCCCCGGTTCGTCGTCCACGACGAAGACGGCAGGCCCGGGGTCCATGGGGCCCTTCTATCCCGGGGCGGCCGATTCCCCCGCAATCCCGGGGACCTCGATCCGGAAGACGGTCCCCCCGGCCCCGGAGCTCCACCCGATGCTGCCCCCGTGGGCCTCGACGATGCGGCGGGTGACGGCGAGCCCGAGCCCGGTCCCGCCCGGCCGCCCCGAGAAGAAGGGCTCGAAGACCCGCTCCCCCACCTCGGGCGGGATGCCCGGCCCCTCGTCGGCCACCTCCACGGACGGCCCCCCCTCCCCGCGGCCCGTGCGCACCCGGACCGTGGCCCCGCGGGCCGAGCACTGGACGGCGTTCAGGACGAGGTTGGTGATGCAGCTCCTGAGCCTTTCCGGATCCCCGAGGGCGTGGCCGACTCCTGGATCCCTCTCTACCTCCACTTTCACGCCGAGGTGGACCGCCTGCCTCTCGAGCACCCGGACGGCCTCCAGGACGACCGCCCCGAGGTCCACCGGCTCCTTCACGAGGCGCGGCTCCCCCGCGTAGGCGAGGAGCTCCTCCACGGACGCCTCCAGCCGCCGCACCTCCTCCAGGACGACCGCAAGGTCCTCGGCGTCCTTGCCGCGCAGGTTCCCGCCCAGCAGCTGCAGCGTCATCCGCATGGAGGAGAGCGGGTTGCGGATCTCGTGGGCGATGCCGGCCGAGAACTCCCCGAGGACCGCCAGCCGCTCGCGGCGGACCCGCTCCTCCTCGGCGCGCTCCAGCGCCTCGAGCATCCGGTTGAGGCCCGCCGCGAGGTCCCGCACCTCGGCCGGCCCCCGGCCCTCCTCGGCCCGCCGCCGCGGCCCCTCCCGGGCGACGTCCCGTGCCGTCTCCGCCAGCGCCTCCAGCGGCCGCGCGAGCCCCCGCCCGAGCATCGCCGCCGCGACCGCCGCCGCCGCGAGCCCGCCGAGCGACGCCAGGAGCACCGGGAGCGCCGCCTCGCGGCCGGCCCGGTCCACGGCATCGGTGGGGAACAGGAGGACGACCGCGGCCGCGCCACGGTGCCTGCGGACCGCGAGGTAGGGACGGCCCCCGGCGAGGATCTCCAGCCCGTCCGCCTTCGCGAGGAAGGTCGCGGACAACGCCTCCTCCGCCGCCGCCGGGAGCAGCGAGGAGGTGGGCGTCCCGCCTCCCCGGGAGAGGACGAAGTCGAAGCCCGCGATGCGCGCGAGGCGCTCCCGCACCGCCTCCGCGTCGAGGGGGGCCTCGAGGAAGAAGCGGGGGTCCTCGGCGAGCGCCGCGGCCGCCGCCTCCATGCGGCGCACGACCTGGGCCCGCTCCGCTTCCCGGGCGGCGCGGAGCGCGAAGAGGTCCACCGCCAGCAGCGCCGCCGCGGCCGGCCCCAGGACCGCCAGCGCGATGCGCCGGCCGAGGCGGGAGGCCACCCGGGCCCCGCTACTCGAGGATCTCGAGCGAATCCACCCGGAGCATGACGAAGCGCTTCGCCGCGTCCACGAGGACGTCCTCCCCGTTCACGCCGACCCGCAGGCCCGAGAACTCGCCCAGGTCGTAGCGGAGGCTCATGAGGCCGTGGAGGACGACCCCGCCCTTGACGAGCTCGTAGTCGCCGCGGAGGTTGCGCCGCACGGTGCCGACGGCCCGGTGCCTCGGTGCCGCCGGGCGCGGGGCGGCCCGGAGGAGGGAGTCCAGGTCCCTGCGGTACCTCGCCTCGACCTCGGCGAGGCGCCTCTCGAGCTCCGCCCCGACCGCCGCCTTCTCCTCCCGGGCGCGGGCGACCTTCATGTCCCTCTCGCGGACGAGGTAGTCGCGCAGCAGCTTCGAGGCCCGGGCCCGCGTGGCGGGGGCGCCGGATTCGGTCATGGCCTGCTGGAGGGAGGCCCGGCGGGCCTCGGCGTCCTCCGGGAGCGTGGCGGCCGGGGCCCGGGCCAGCGCCTCGGCGGCGCCGTCCACGCCCTGCGAGAGCCCCTGCTCGATCTTCCGGGCCCGCTCCCGCGCCTCCTCGGCCTCCTTCCCGCCGGTGTAGCCGTCGCGGCGCTCGAGCGTGATGCGGGCCAGCTCCTCCGCCCTCTGCCCTTCGGGAGCGACCTTCTCCAGCAGCGCCGCCGCCACGAAGTACTCGACCCGGTCCGGGGGCAGCACCTTCACCCACTCCCCCGACTCCCCCTTCTCGCGCCCCAGCACCGCGAGCACCTCGCCCTGCTGGAGCTTCTGGCCCTCCAGCGGGAAGAACTCCTGGCCGGGGGTGGGGCGCATGAGGACGTCGGAGCGGGCGACCGTGGCGGTCTTCCCGTCGGCCCCGGCCTCCAGGAGGTCGGCGCTGACGAAGACCGGGACGCCGCCCGGGATGCGGACGCGGGCGAACTCCCCCTCCGTCCCGGTGACCACGACCCAGGCCCCCTTGGGGAGGTGCTCGAGGACGCGGTAGTTGGCGGAGGGGCCGGCCCGGACGCGGACCTCCCCGCGGGCGGAGACGGCCACGTAGGGGTCGAAGGCGGGCCGGGCGGGGACCTGGGTCTCCTCGGGGAGCGCGGTGGCAGCCGCGGGTCCCTCGGCGGCCGGGGCGGCGGGAGCCCCCGCGGTTCCGGCGGGCTTCTTCTCCCCCTCCGGAGGAGCCTCCTGGGAGGCGCCGTCGAGGGCCAGGGCGGGGGTGGCGGTCAGGAGCGCGGCGGTCAAGGCGAAGAGATGAAGGCGCATGCACGGACTCTCCATCGGGAAGGGGGTCTACAGGGATTATCGGACGCGGGGGGGACGGAGTGCAGGCCGGGAACGCGACGAGCCCGATTCTCCTCCCTCCCCGCGGAGGGGTGGCGTAGGGAAGGGCCATGGACATCCCCCGCTTCCGCTACATGGACTGGGCGAAGGCGCACAACGGGAAGGGCGAGTACCGGCTCCACGCGAGCGGGATGCCGGCCGTCACGCTGGAGGACCTGGGGGTCTCCCCGGCCGAGGTGAAGCTCTCCCGCCCGGTGAGCCCCCGCCCCGACCCGGAGGTGGCCGAGGCGGTGGCGGCCCGCTACCGGGTGCCTGCGGACTGCGTGATGCCGACCTGCGGGACCCACCACGCGAACTTCCTCGCCGCGCGGGTCCTGGCGGGGCCCGGGGTGCGGGTGCTCTGCGAGGAGCCCTTCTACGAGGCGGTCCCGGGGGTCTTCCGGGCGGTGGGCGCGGAGGTCTCCTTCTTCCGGCGGCGCCGGGAGGAGGGCTGGCGGCTCCCGGTGGCGGAGATCCGCCGGGGGCTCCAGGACGGGGCGCGGGTAGTCTGCGTCACGGACCTCCACAACCCCAGCGGCGCCCGGCTCCTGCCCGACGATCTGGCCGCCCTCGAGGCCGCTGCCCGGGACCACGGGGCGACGGTCCTCGTGGACGAGGTCTACCGGGACTTCCTCCCGCCGCCGGTCGGGACCGCCTTCTTCGCCGGAGGGCCCTTCGTCGCGACGACGAGCCTGACGAAGGTCTACGGACTCGGCGACCTGCGGATCGGCTGGGCGCTCGCCTCCCCGGAGATCGTGCGGAGGATGCAGGACCTCAACCACTTCGTGGTCGTGAACCTCCCCGCACCCAGCGCGTCGGTCGCCATGGCCGCCTGGAAGAACCTCGACGCGGTGGCGGCCCGCCACCGGGAGGTGGCGGCGCGCAACTTCCGCGTCCTCTCCGAGTGGATGCGGGGGCGCGGGGACCTCCTCTGGAGCCCGCCCGACGGGGGCATCTCCGCCTTCCTCGAGGTCCCGGCACTCGCGGGGAAGGACGACGTCGCCTGGGTCGAGCGGCTCTTCGAGGAGAAGGGCGTCGGCGTCGTCCCGGGGACGATGTTCGGCCAGCCCGGTGGGATCCGAATCTCCTTTGGGATTGCGACCGAGACACTGCGGGAGGGGCTGGGGAGGCTGGGTATCGCGCTCGACAGGCCAGGGTGACGCCTACCGCACCCGCCACGCCGCCCGCGCGGCGTCCATGACCTTGCGGACGGGGACCTTGGACTTCTCGGCGGCCTTCCGGCAGTCCTCGTACTCGGGAGCAGCGGAGACGACCTCCCCGCCGCGGGTGCCGACCTTGACGCGCACCGTCCCGTAGGGCGTCCTCACCTTCACCCATTCCCGCTCGCACTTGCTGCGTTCCACGCGGTGGCGGCGGAGCCCCAGCGTCCCGGTCTCCGCGAAGAACGCCTCCTCCACCTTCGAGAGCGTCCCCTCGTCCGCCAGCGCCCGGAGCACCACCCCTGCGCGACCCTTCTTCATCCCCGCGGGCTCCGTCCAGGCGTCGAGGGCACCCGCCGCCATCAGGACCTCCACCGCCCGGGCCATCACCTGCGGCGGGAGGTCGTCGAGATTCGCGGCCACTTCCCAGACCGGAGGCTCGAGCGCAGGATCCGGCGTCCTCCCCACAGTCACCCGGAGGCAGTTCGGCACCTCGCCCCCGTCCCGCGTCCCTGCCCCGTAGCCCACCCGCTCCGGGTAGAACTCCCCCGGCGCCCGGGGGGTGGCGAGCGCTCCCAGGATGGCCGCCCCCGTCGGGGTGACGAGCTCCCCCGCACCCTGCTCGAGGCGCAGGTCGAAGCCCAGCAGACACTCGAGCGTCCCAGGTGCCGGGACCGGGACAACCCCGTGGGCGATCCGGATCCGCCCGCTCCCGGTGGTGACGGGACCGCAGTAGACCTCGCGGATCCCGAGGGCATCGAGCGCCGCCGCGGATGCGACGACGTCGGCCACCGCATCCAACGCCCCCACCTCGTGGAACTTCACCGTGTCGATGTCGGCGCCGTGGACCTTCGCTTCCGCGGCGGCGAGCTTTTCGAAGATCGCCTGCGAGGTTCTCTGGACGGGCTTGCCCAGCTTCGCACGGCGAATGAGGTCCTTCATCTGCGCGAGTCCCCGATGGCCATGCGCCTTGTGTCCCCTGTCCTGGTCGTGCTTGTCGTGGCCATGTCCGTGACCGTGGGACTGAGAACCCTGAACCTCTCCCTCACCATGATGGTGGGAAAGGGAGTCCTGTTGATGCCCTTGTGGCGCAGGTTCCTCCACCTCCCCGTGCACGGACACGGTGAACTTCGTGCAAGAGAGTGGTCCGCGCATCACCTTCTCGGCGCGGACCTCGATGCCCTCGGCCGGGATGGCGGCGACCGCTTTCCGGATCGCCTCGAAGTCCGCCCCGGCATCCAGCAAAGCCCCCACGAACATGTCCCCGGCGATTCCGGAGAAGGGCTCCACGAAGATGGCCTTCCTCACCGCCGCCCCCCCCGCCTCTCCACCGTCACCTCCGTCCCCCGCCCGCACTTGAGCACGGCCGCGGCCGAGCCCTCCCGCACCGCCACCTCGAGCCGACCCCCGCTCCCGAGGAGCGCGAAGGGCCGCCCCGGGCGGGCGAGACCGTAGGTCCGGGCGGTCTCGTCCACGGCGCGGCCGCCGAGCCGGATGTCGAGCGTCGGGAAGGGGACGCCCGGGAATGCGGCGTCGAGGTCCGATCCCCGAACCGAGGTGACGAGGTTCCCGAAGCGGTCCACCCGGAGTACGGTGCCCTCGAGGCGACCGCCGGAACGCCGGGGCTCGAAGCCCTCGAGGCGGACCGGATCTGTCACCCGCGGCCCCGCCCCCCCGATCCGCTTCCCCGCGGCGAGGAGGGCCGCCGCCGGGGCGAAGACGTCCCGCCCGTGGAAGGTGTCGGACACCCGCGCCAGCCGCCAGGCCGCCTGCTGGATCTCGTGGGCCCTCGACCGGGGGTCCGCCGCCAGCGCGGGCCCGAGGACCCCGTTGTCCGGGCCGACGAGGTACTGCCCTCCCGACCGCACCGCCAGCGCCCTGCGGCCGGTCCCCACGCCGGGATCCACCACCACGAGGTGCACCGACCCCGCCGGGAACCACCGGCGAGCCTCCTCCACCACGAGCGCGGCGCCCGGCAGGTCCCCGGGCTCGACGGCGTGCGTCACGTCCACGAGTCGGGCACCGGGGCAGAGCGAGAGCAGGACCCCCTTCATGGAGGCGACGTAGGCGTCGGACTCCCCGAAGTCGGTGGTGAGGGTGATGACCTGCGCCTTGCGCATCCACGGAAGATAGCCGAACCTCCGGTCCGCCCTCTCGTTCGGGTAAGGGCCCAGATCATGGTGACCTGCAACCCGCTCCGTATGGCGTCCCCAGGCGCCGGAGTTGGTATCAATAGCGGGATGCCTCCCCCGAACTTCGCCGTCCCCTCGGCGACCACGCTGCGCCAGGCCCGCCGGCTCCTCCACTGGTGGCTCCGGCCCCGCGTGCCCGCCGCACCGCTCGCCTGGCTGGAGCAGGCCTGCCGGGAGACGCCGGAGGGCCCCGACCGCCAGTTCTTCATGAACTTCTCCGCGGCCTGCCGCCACTTCGACGGAAAGCCGCTCAACCTCACCGCCCACGACGAGAGCCAGGCCGAGCGGGTCCGCACGGGCTGGTCCCCCGCGCTCTGGACCGAGGAGCAGGCGGCCCGCACGGCCATCCTCCTCCACCGCGACCCCCGCAACGCCGAGCGGTGGCTCCGGGAGGTCCGGACCCTCTTCGAGCACGCGGACCTGGGCGAGCAGGTGGCGCTCTACCAGGCGCTCCCGCTCCTGCCCCACCCGGAGGCCCTTGTGGAGCGCTGCGCCGAGGGCGTGCGCTCCAACGTGGTGGACGTCTTCCAGGCCGTCGCCCACCGCAACCCCTACCCCTCGGAATACCTCCCGGAGCCGGCATGGAACCAGATGGTGCTCAAGGCGCTCTTCGTGGAGGTGCTGCTGGCCCCGATCCAGGGCCTCGACGAGCGGGCGAACCCGACGCTCGCCCGGATGCTCTGCGACTACGCCCACGAGCGCTGGGCGGCGAAGCGGCCCGTGAGCCCGGAGCTCTGGCGCTGCGTCGGCCCCCACGCGGACGCCCGGGGGGTCGAGGACCTCGAGCGGGCCTGGGTCGAGGGGGACGGCGCGACGCGGGAGGCCGCCGCCGACGCGCTCCGGCGCTGCCCCTGGCCCGAGGCCGACTACGCGCTCCAGCGCCACGGGCTGCACCGGGAAGGGGAGACCCTGTGACGCCCGCCCGGTTCCTCGACCCGCACATCCACATGTCCTCCCGGACGACGGACGACTACCAGGCCATGGCGGCGGCCGGGATCGCGGCGGTCATCGAGCCGGCCTTCTGGCAGGGGCAGCTGCGGACCTCGGTCGGGACCTACCGGGACTACTTCCTCGCGCTGGTGGGCTGGGAGAGGTTCCGCGCGTCCCAGTTCGGGATCCGCCATTACTGCGCCATCGGGATCAACAGCAAGGAGGCGAACAACGAGCGGCTCGCCCGCGAGGTGCTGGAGATCCTCCCGCTGTTCCTCTGCAAGGAGGGGGTGGTGGCTGTCGGCGAGATCGGCTTCGACGACCAGACGGCAGCCGAGGAGCGGGTCTTCCGCGCGCAGCTCGACCTGGCCCGGGAGGCGCGGCTCCCGGTCATGGTGCACACGCCCCACCGGGACAAGAAGCGCGGGACCTCGCGGAGCATGGACCTCGCCCTCGACCGGGGGGTGCGGCCCGACCAGGTGGTCATCGACCACAACAACGAGGAGACGGTGGGCGAGGTGCTGGAGCGGGGCTTCTGGGCGGGCTTCACCATCTACCCGCGGACGAAGATGGACTCCGAGCGGATGGTCGAGATCGTCCGGAGGCACGGGCACGAGCGGGTCATCGTGGATTCCAGTGCCGACTGGGGGGTCTCCGACCCCCTGGCCGTGGCGAAGACCGCCCGGCTCATGCTCGAGCGCGGCATCCCTCCCGCCGCCGTCGAGGCCGTCACCTGCCGCAACGCGCTCGCCGCCTACGGGCAGAGCGGGCAGATCCGCGAGGAGCACTGGCTGCCGCCCGTCCCCGTGGACCAGAGGCGCCAGTTCGAAGGGAACACCGTCCTGCGGGGCCAGGAGCCGCGGGTGGATCGGTCCCCCGAGGCCGTCCGGCAGGCCTAGCGGTCGACCGGCTCTCCCAGCATCGGCAGCACCCGGGCTCTGCCCCTCTCGAAGGCCTCCCGCGTCATCCCCTCCAGGTTCAGCCGCAGGAGCGGCTCGGTGTTGCTCTTGCGGACGTTGAACCACCAGTCCGCGAAGTTGACGGTGATGCCGTCCGCGAAGTCCAAGTCCCCGTCCTTGAACGCCTCCTCGAGCTCCCGGATCTTCCCGTCCTTGTCCTCGACCTCGAAGTTGACCTCGCCTGTCTGGAAGTAGCGCCGGAGAGGGCGGAGGAACTCCGAGAACGGCGTCTCCTCCCGGGAGAGGCGGTTGAGCACCAGGAGGGACGCGATGACCCCCGAATCGGCGTACCAGTTGTCCCGGAAGTAGAAGTGCCCGCTGTACTCGCCCCCGAAGGCCCCCTGCTCCTTCCGCAGCCGCGCCTTCATGAAGGCGTGGCCGACGCGCTCCCGGACGGGGCGGCCGCCCATGGCCTGCACGGTCTCAGGGACGACGCGGCTCGACCGGAGGTCATAGACGACGGCCGAGCCCTCCGGCTCCGAGGGCAGGATCTCCCTCGCGATGACCGCCGTCAGGAGGTCGTTCGTCACCACCGCACCCTTCTCGTCCACGAAGCAGACGCGATCTGCGTCTCCATCGAAGGCCAGTCCGGCATCCGCTTTCTTCGCCTTCACGGCCGCAGACAGATCGCGGAGGTTCTCGTGGCGAAGGGGGTTGGCCTCATGGTTGGGGAAGGTCCCGTCGAGCTCGGGATAGAGGACATGGAGGTCGAAGCCCCGAGGCCTGAGGCCCAGGTCCACCTCCAGGCTCCCCATCCCGTTGGCGCAGTCCACCACGACCGTGAGCTTCCGCTGCCCCGGCCGGTGGAAGCGGGCCACATGCCGGCTGTAGTCCCCCCGGATGTCCCGGGCCGTCATCGCCCCCGGTTTCGTCCCTGCAGGCGGCGCCACCGGGTCGCCGGACATGGCGAGCCGCTCGATCTCCGGAAGCCCGGAGTCGCCACCGACCGGCACCACCCCCGGCCCGGACACCTTGAAACCGATGTACTCCGGAGGGTTGTGGGAGGCCGTCACCTGGACGCCCGCGTCGAACCCGTAGTGACCGCAGGCGAAGTAGTGCATGGGCGTGGAGGCGAGCCCGATGTCCTCCACCGAGCAGCCCATGGCGGTGAGACCCCGGACGAGCGCCGCCTTCGCCGGGGTCGCCGAGTCCCGCATGTCGTTCCCGACGCAGACCCGCTTCGGCCGGAGGTGGAGCGCCACCGCCCGCCCGATGCGCTCCGAGAGCCGCTCGTCGATCTCGCGGCCCCAGACCCCGCGGACGTCGTAGGCATGGAAGACGCCTGCCATGGTCTCCTCGACTCCTATCCCGGTCCGGGTTCGCAATCGCCCGGGGATCGCTCCGGCCCGGCAACCGATCGGCCCCCCGGGCCGGAGGAGCTCACGGCTCCCAGGAACGTGAGCGCCCTCCGGCGCAGGTCCTGCCGGAAGAGGACCCGGATCCGCACTCCCGCGGCCTCCAGAAGCGCCTTCCACCGTTCCCGGCTCTCCGGCTCGGCGGTGAACCTGGCGAAGGCCTCCTCGAACTCCCTGCGCCCGAGTCCTTCCGGGGGACCCGAACCCCGAATCTCCACGAGGATCCCGGCCGTGGCGTCCCGCTCCTGCCGGCGCAGCGTATTGGCCTGGAGGCGTTTGCGCCTCGCAAGGTGGGACAGCCTCTCGGCTTCGCTCATGGCGCTCTCACGTTAGAAGAAGAAGTCAAAGTCCCAATCATGGTCCCAACCGTCCGCGTCTTTCTCCTTCTCCCTGGCGGCCAAGGCTCCCTCCTCCGCTATCAGGCTGGAACGGTCGAGGGTGCTTCCCATCCTGGCGACTTCGTGCAGCCGCCGGCAGCGCTCGAGGGCGCCCCGCAGGGACTCCACCTCGCGGACGACGACTGGCGGCGGCGCGGACGCCGCTCGTCCCACCTTCCCCTCCAGGCGGGCCACGAGGCGCTCGAGGGCCGCCCACCGGGCGTTGGTCCCCTCGATCTCGGCGCGCGAGGCCCGCGCCCGGGTCCCCTCCTCCTCGGCTTCCCGCCCGGCGGCCTCCCTCGCCCCCTTCACCGGAGTCTCCTTCGGGCCGTCGCGGGCATGGAACGCGCGGGCGATGCGGACCCGTTCCTCGGCCCGCGCGGCCTCCAGCGCCTCCTCCCGGGCCCTCCCCCGCACGGCGAGGGGATCCTCCAGGCCGTCGAGCAGGCGGCGGAGGGCCGCACGGGCGTCGATGTGCTTCCCCGCCAACCATGGCTCCTTGCCGCGACGGGCCGGGCGGCCTCCGGCTGCCCCCTACAGGTCCTTCGCCTCCGCCAGCAGGCGATCCACATCCTGATCGTCGATATCGGCGTGCGTAAGGAGGCGGATGGTGTCAGCCGCCGTGTCGAAGCATAGCACCCCGCGCGCCTTGAGGCGCGCAGCCGCGTCTGCAGCCGGGCCACCGCCCTTCCACCTCACGAAGAGGATGTTGCTCTCGACGCGCGCCGGGTCGCACTCCCAGTTGGGGAGAGCGGCCAGCCCCTCGGCCACCCGCCGCATCCGGGCGTGGTCCTCGACGAGCCGGTCCCGCATAGTGTCCAGCGCCACGAGCCCCGCCGCGGCGAGGATCCCGGCCTGCCGCATCCCGCCGCCGAGCGTCTTCCGCACCCGCCGCGCCGCGTCCACGAAGGCCCGCGTCCCCGCGAGCACCGAGCCCACCGGGGCCGAGAGCCCCTTGCTCAGGCACGCCGTGACGCTGTCGGCGCAGGCGGCGAACTCCGCGGGCGAGGCCCCCGTCGCCGCGCAGGCGTTCCAGAGGCGCGCCCCGTCGATGTGGAGCGCCACGCCCTTCTCGGCGGTCGCCTGGCGGAGCTCCCGCATCCGGGAGAGCGGAGTCACCCGCCCCCCGTGGAAGTTGTGCGTGTTCTCGACGACGAGCAGCGCCGTCCGCGGCGTGTGCACGCTCCCGGCGAAGATCCACCGGCGCACGAGGTCGGGGTCGAGGATCCCCCGGTCGGAGGAGAGCGTCCGGATCATCACCCCGGCGAAGCGCGAGGGACCCCCCGCCTCGAAGTTGACCGAGTGGCCCCACTCCTCCATGAGGACCGCCTCGCCGGGCCGCGCGTGCACCGCGATGGCGGCGAGGTTCCCCATGGAGCCCGACGGCACGAAGAGCGCCGCCTCCTTCCCCACGAGGCGCGCGAAGGCCTCCTCCAGGCGGATCGCCGTCGGGTCGTCCCCGAGCACGTCGTCCCCCACCACGGCCTCCGCCATGGCCCGGCGCATGGCCGGGGTCGGGCGCGTCACCGTGTCGGAGCGGAAGTCGCTGGGGTCGTGCATGGGGCCCTCGCCGCCATTGTAGGGGCGGGCCGGGGCCCGCCCCTCCACTACCTCCCCGACAGGAGGTCCATGAGCGCGGCGCCGATCTCCGTGCTGTCGTGGATTCCCCCGAACCGCTCCGCGCCGGGCCCGGCGGCCACCACAGGCACGGGGGTCGCCGTGTGGCCGTCGGTGGCGAAGACCACGCCCGCCGCCCCCGAGGCGGCGTCGCCGAAAGGCGCCCGGTGCCTCCCGAGGAAGGGGCCGCGCCCGTCGACCGCGGGGTCCGTGAGGAAGGGGGCCTTCTCCGGAAGCCAGGGCACGGCGGCCCGGGCGTCCGCGAGGGTCGGGGCCGACTTCCACGCCTCGGCAGCCACGGCCTCGAGGCTCCGCCTCTGCGTCCCCAGGAGCCCCAGCCGATCGCTTCCCAGCGCCTCCCCCTTCGGCGAGGCCACGGAGAGTCCCCCGGTCTCGTGGTCGGCCGCGAGGATGACGAGGAGGTCCCTCCGCCGCTCCCGCTCCCCTAGGAGCAGGTCGAGCGTCGCGTCCAGCTCCCGCATCTCTTCGAGCGCCGCACCGGCGTCGTTCGCATGGCAGGCGTGGTCCACCCGCCCCGCCTCCACCATCAGGAAGAAGCCCCGGGGGCCCTTCCCGAGCACCTCCAGGGCCCGGGCGGTCATCTCGGGAAGCGAGGGGGCCACGGCCTCCTCGGGTCCGTCGCGGTCGAAGGCGTAGGGGAGGTCGAAGGGGGCGAACAGCCCCAGCAGGCGGTCCGGTGCCGGGCCCGCCAGGAGTCCCGACCGGTCCGTGACCACCGCGAACCCCTTTGCCCGCGCCTCGGCCACGAGATCGTCGTCGTCGCTCCGCGCCGACGGGGCGTCGGGGATGCCTCGGCCGAGGGAGCCGGCGGCGCTGCACGGCTTGGATCGCGGGACGAAGTACTGCGTCCCGCCCCCGAGGATCACCCGGAGGTCCTGGCGCCGCACCTGCTGGTCGGCGACCTGCGGCATGAGCCTGCGGCCGGGAACATGCGCCGTGAAGGCCGCGGGTGTGGCGTCGGTGACGGCCGTGGTCGTGACGATGCCCGTCCAGAGCCCCCGTTCCGCCGCCGCCTCCATGCAGGTCCGCACGGACCTCCCGTCGGCGTCCTTTCCCACCACCCCGTTGCGGGTCCTGACCCCGCAGGCGAGGGCCGTGGCGCCGGCGGCCGAATCGGCGACGAGCGAATCCGAGGCCCAGGTCGTCATCGCCCCCGTCGTCCCCGCGGCCGCGAGGCGCTCGAAGGCCGAGGGCGCCTCCTGCTCGGCCGCCCGCCGCGCCGCGAGGAGGAGCCCCCACTGCTGCCAGCCCGTCCCGTCGCCGATGACGAGCACCACCTGCGCCGTCGGACTCGCTCCCCGCGGACCCTCGGCCCAGGCCACGGCGGCGATGACGGAAGCCGGGACGAGCGACAGAACAACCACCGTCCGCGATCTCATGGGCGCCTCCGGTTCACGCCGTACCCGACGGCCTTAACCCTTCCCGAACAGCCCCTGCAGCCGCTCCACCGCCTCCTGCAGGCTCTCCCGCGACGCCGCGAAGGAGAACCGCACGAACCCCTCTCCCCCCGCACCGAAGGCCGTCCCCGCGACGCAGGCCACGCCCGCCTCTTCGAGGATCCGGGAAGCAACCTCCTTCGAATCGAACCCCGTTCCCCGGACGGAAGGGAAGGCGTAGAAGGCCCCCCGGGGCGGGAGGCAGCGGAAGCCGCGGACGCGGTTGAGCCCCGCGACGAAGGCGTCCCGCCGCACGCGGAACTCGGCCACCATGCGCTCCACGGGCTCCCGCGGCCCCCGGAGCGCCGCGAGCCCCGCCCGCTGGGTGAAGGAGGCGGTGCTGGAGGTCGCGTTGATCTGCAGGCGCGTCACCGCGCGCGCCATCTCCACGGGCATGACGCCCCACCCGGCCCGCCAGCCGGTCATGGACCAGGACTTGGAGAAGCCGTCGGCGAGCACCGTCCGCTCCTTCATCCCCGCGCAGGAGAGGATGGAGGCGTGCCCTCCCTCGTAGACGAAGTCGGCGTAGATCTCGTCCGAGAGGACCCAGGCCCGCGTGGCCCGGACCGCCTCGGCGATCCGCTCGAGATCCTGCGCCGTGCTCACCCCCCCGCAGGGGTTTCCGGGGCTGTTGAGGACCAGGAGCTTCGTGCGCGGAGTCAGAAGGGAGGCGATCCGGGCCGGGTCCGGGGAGAAGCCCCGCTCCTCGGGCAGGTCGTAGAAGACGCAGGTGCCGCCGGCGAACCGGGCCATCGACTCGTAGATGGGAAACCCTACGAGAGGAAGCAGGATCTCGTCCCCCTCCTCGACCAGCGCCAGGATGGCATGGAAGAGGATCGGCTTCGCCCCGGGGGCGACGACGACCTCGTCCGGGTCCACGGGGACGCCCCGCGTGGAGGCCACGCGCGCCGCGACGGCGGCGCGCAGGTCGGCCTGGCCCGCGGCGGGGCCGTACCTCGTCCAGCCTCCCCGCAGCGCCTCCACGCCCGCCTCGACCACGAACCCCGGCGTCGGGAAGTCCGGCTCCCCCATCTCGAGGTGGAGGACGCTCCGGCCCTGAGCCTCCAGCGCCAGGGCGCGGGCGAGGACGTCGAAGGCGGTCTCCGTGCCCAGGACCGCCATCCGCCTCGCAAAGGGTGGCTCCATGCTCTCGTCTCCCGGTAGAAGGGGCGCATGAGGGTAACCCCGGCGGCGGCCCTTCGCCTCGGCGTCGTCGCGCTGGGCGCCGCGAGCGGCGTCCTGCTGGTCCGGGCGCTCGACCAGGGGCTCGCCGGGGATCCCCGGGCGCTGGGCGGCGGCCACCTGGCGCTCGGACTCGTCGCGGCCGCGGCCGTGATGCCGGGCCCGCTCCTCGGCTTCCTCGTGACTCCGAAGTCCTCGGAAAGGGCCCGCGGGCTCGCGGTGGGCGGCTCCGGGGTGACGGCGCTGGCGGCCGTCTTCGGCGGGGCCCTCCTCTACGGCCGGCTGTTCCTGCGGCCCGGGGCCGGGATCACGGAGGTCGTCGCCTTCGGGTGGTGCGTCCTCGCCCTTCCGCTCGCCGCGATCGACTGGCTCCGGCTTCGCCGCGGCGGGGGCGCGAGCGAAGGCGAGGAGTCATGACGGCCACCCGGCGGCTTCACTCCTCCCCGGCGGCGGCGGCCGTGTCGGTTTCCCCGCCCCGATCCGCCTTCGATGTCGCGGGAATGACCTCCCGTCGATCCCCCGCCCCCCGCTCGTCCCGGCACGGACATTGCCTGAGGGGGCGAAATCCCCGGTGTCTGGGGAAGGGAGGACCGCTTGCCCGGACGAGCGCCCTTCGTGGCCGTCGCCTGCCTCGTCTCCTCGTTGCTCGTCCGGCCCATGGCCCGTGCGGCCGAGGATGAACCCCCGCCCGGCAACGCCGCGCAGCCCGCGCAACCCGCGGAGTCCGGGGAGGAGGCGAAGCCCTCGGACTCCGGCACCGGGGCAGTCTCCATCGAAGAGATCGTGGTCACGGCGACCCGGCGGGAGTCCTCCCTCCTCGATTCCCCGGTGTCGCTGACCCGGATCGACTTCGAAGAACTCCAGCGGGAGCGCCTCCGGCGGACCCTCGCGGACGGCCTCCTCGACCTGCCCTCGGTGATGGTCCAGAAGACGGGCCACGGGCAGGCGTCGCCGTTCGTGCGCGGGTTCACCGGCCATCAGGCCGTCATGCTCGTGGACGGGATCCGTCTCAACAACTCCACCTTCCGCTCAGGCCCCAACCAGTACTGGTCGACCATCGACCTCTACACCGTCGAGGCCGTGGAGGTCGTCCGGGGGCCCGGCTCGGTCCTCTACGGGAGCGACGCCGTGGGCGGGGCGGTGAACGCGCTCGCCCGCCGGCGGAGGTCCTTCGAGCCCGGCGCCCGCGGGGGCGTCCGGACCGTGCTGCGCGCCGCGACGGCGGAGAGGTCCTTCTCCGAGCGCATCGAGGCCCAGGGCAACGTGGACGGCCTGGGGTTCCTCGCGGGGACGACCTTCCGCGGTTTCGGCGACCTCCGCGCCGGCCGGGGCTCGGGCCGGCTCCCGGAGACGGGCTACCGGGAGCGGGACGGCGACCTGCGCCTCGACTTCCGGGCGAACCCGGCCACGACCTGGACCCTGGGCCTGCAGCACGTCCGGCAGTTCAACGTACCCCGTACCGAGCAGACCGTCCATGCGGTCCCCTTCCACGGGACGGCGGTCGGGACGGAGCTGAAGCGCGACCTCGACCAGGACCGGGACCTCGTCTACGCCCGGGTGGTCTCCGGCGACCCCGGCCCGTCCTGGGCCGACCGCGTGGAGGCCACCCTCTCCTGGCACCGGCAGGCCGAGGAGCAGGACCGGGACCGCACGGGGGGGCGGACCGACCTGCAGGCATTCGACGTGCAGACGCTCGGGCTCCAGGCCCAGGCCGTGAAGAGGACATCGCTCGGCACCTTCACGGGGGGCGTCGAGTGGTGGCGGGACGCGGTCTCCTCCTCCCGGAAGGACTTCGTGAACGGGGACCTCACGCTCGAGGAGATCCAGGGGCCCGTCGCCGACCGCGCCGGGTACGACCTCGCGGGGGTCTACGTGCAGGACGAGATCCCCCTCGGCGGGGGCGTGCTCGTGCCGGGGGCCCGGTTCACCTACGCCGCGGCGCGGGCCGACCGCGTGGACGACCCGACCGTGGCGGGCGCCGCCCCCGCGACCCCCGGGAACATCATCGACCTGCGCGACTCGTGGACGAACGTCGTGGGCAGCCTCCGGACCGTGCAGCCCCTGGGGAAGGACTGGAACCTGTTCGGTGGCGTCTCGCAGGCCTTCCGGGCGCCCAACCTGAGCGACCTCACGCGGCTGGACGACACGAGCGGCGTCGAGACCCCGACCCTGGGGCTGGACCCGGAGGAGTTCGTGACCACCGAGGTCGGGACGCGCGTGCGGCGGGAAGGATGGACCCTCCAGACCTCGGCCTGGCGAACCTGGATCGACGGCCTCATCGTCCCTTCGCCCACGGGGGCGCTCATCGGCTCGACTCCCGAGGTGCGGAAGGACAACGTGGGCGACGGCTGGGTCCACGGGATCGACCTCGAGGGTTCGGTGGAACTGGATCTGGCCGCGGGCCTCTCCCTCACGGGCGCGGGCACGTGGATGCGGGGCGAGGTGGACCAGTTGACCCCAGGGGGCCGGGAAGCCCGGAAGCCGCTCTCGCGAGTCATGCCCCTGACGGTGGCGCTGACCCTCGCTTGCCGGCCACCGGAGAGCGGGTGGAACGCCTGGGTCTCCGGTCGGGCCGCCGACAGGCAGGACCGGCTCTCGCTCAAGGACGCTACGGACTCGCGGCGCATCCCGCCGGGCGGGACTCCGGGCTACGGCGTCGTCTCGCTGGGCGCGGGGTACGCCCTCGGCGGGCACGCGCGACTGGCCGTCGCCCTGGAGAACGCCTTCAACAGGGACCACCGGATCCACGGCTCCGGGGTGAACGAGCCGGGGCGAAACCTCGTCCTGACCCTCGAGATCGGGTTCTGAAACCGCCGCGGGGGGAGGCGCGATCCGCCGCGGGCATTTCCGACAAAGCCCGGCCACGGACCGCGGGTAGAACCGGGGGTCCATGACCCTGCTCCAGGCCCTCGTCCTCGGGATCCTCCAGGGCCTGACGGAGTTCCTCCCTGTCTCCTCGACCGCGCACCTCGTGCTGGTCCCCTGGGCGCTGGGCTGGGAGATCCCGAGGGAGGCCCGCTTCGCCTTCACGGTCCTCGTTCAGGACGGGACCCTGCTGGCGGTCGTGGTCTACTTCCGTTGCGATCTGTGGGCGGTCCTCCGCGCGGTCCTCGACGGCCTCCGCCGACGGGCCCCGCTGGGCACCCCCGAGGCCCGCCTCGGCTGGTGGATCGTGCTCGGGACCGTGCCCGGGGTCGCCTGCGCCCTCGCCTTCCGGGGGTTCCTCCAGGGGCTGCACGACAGGCCCGCCGTCCCCGCGGCCGTCCTGCTGGGCGCGACGGCCATCCTCTTCCTGGGGGAGAGGCTGGGGAAGAGGAGCCGCGGCATGGACTCCATGACCGCGGGCGACGCGCTCTTCGTCGGGACCTGGCAGGTCCTCGCCCTGTTCCCGGGCGTCTCGCGGAGCGGGGCCACCATCACGGGAGGATTGCTGCGGGATCTCGACCGCCCCGCCGCGGCCCGGTTCTCGTTCCTCCTGTCGATCCCCGTCCTCCTGGGCGCCGGGGCGCACCAGACGATCGAGCTCGCCGGGAGGGAGGGCGCCCTCGCCGAGGTCCCGCCGCTCGCCGTCGGGTTCGTGGCCGCCGCCGTCGTCGGCTACGCGTCGATCCCGTGGTTGCTCGGATTCCTCGCGCGCCACCCGCTCACCGCCTTCGCCTGGTACCGGATCGCGGCGGGGCTGGGGTTCCTCGCGCTGGCGCTCTACCGCGGGTGACTCCCCGGGCCCCAGGGGGTCCAGGCGCGCCCCACCGCGGCGGGAGCAAGCGAGAGGAGTTCCCCGCGGCAGGCGTCCATGAGGGGCGCGGACACGGCGGAATCGATGGCGACGACCGCCGGGAGGCGCACCCTTTCCCGGGGCCAGCCGGAGAAGCCCCCTTCCCGGAGCCGGCCCAGCAGCAGCACGCCCTTCCTGAATCCGGACCCGAGCCCCACCAGGAGCCCCGGAGAGCGCAACGCCTCCGCAAGAAGGAAGTCCGCCAGCGCCCCGTGTGTCGTCTCGCAGGCGCATCGAACCGCCCTTCCCTCCACAGCCACCGCAATCGTGCCGGACCCGTCCACGGCCATGACCCGGAGGGGCGGTCGCCCGGGATGAGCGCCCGGAAGCCGCTCGCGGAGCCCCTCGGGGACCAGCGGCACGCCGCCCGCCCCGAGGTGCTCCACCGGGAACCAGCGGGCGATCCGGGGGAGGCTCTTCTTCGCGACCGGGAACTCGCCCCGCTCCTCCAGGCCGGGGTCCGAGAACCTCCCCTCGAACAGGTGCGCGACCTCGTGGCCGGGCCTCCCCCGGTACGTGTAGCGGTTCTCGACGACCCCGAGCGCCCGCACCTCGCCCAGCGGGTACCCGACCTCCTCGAGGATCTCCCTCCGCGCGGCCTGCTCGGGCGTCTCCCCGGGTTCGATCCCGCCGCCCACCGGGCGGACGAACTGCCGGCCGCGCGCGGGATCGGTCCCGATGCCCAAGAGGACCGCCCCGTCGGACGGGCGGCGGATGGAGGTCAGAGCGACCTCGCGGGGAGCCGGATCGGGGCCGCTCACGAACCCACCGCGGGCAGGCGGAGGACCCCGCGATCCGGGAACCTCCCGGCGAAGACCTCCGGGTGGAGGACCTCCGCGAGGATCTCCAGGCTGTCCGCGATGCGGGGCCCCGGCCGGCTGAAGTAGGCGTTGGCGTCGGCGACGAAGACGCGCCCCGACCGCACCGCGGGGAGGTCCTCCCACCCGGGGCGCCCCCGGAGCGCCGGGATCTCCCGCATCGTGCGCTCCGCGGTGAAGCCGCAGCAGGCGACGACGATCACCTCGGGCGCCGCGTCGACGACGGCCTCCCAGGGGACGCGCGCCGAGTCCTCCCCCTTCTTCCCGAGCACCTCGACGCCCCCGGCAATCTCCACCAGCTCCGGCCCCCAGTGGCCGCTGGCGTAGATCGGGTCCGTCCATTCCAGGAGGAAGCAGCGGGGCCGGGACTGCGACTCCGCGACGCCACGGCGCACCGCCTCCACCCGGGCCCGCATCCCCGTGAGGAGCGGCTCCGCCTTCTCCGGGAACCCCAGCGCCCCGGCCACCTCGCGGATGTTCCCGAGGATCTCCTCCAGCGTGGACGGATCCAGGCTCAACACCCGGGGAGGCGCGGGAAGGGTCAGCGCGAATTCCCGCACCGACCCGTAGTCCGCGGCGCAGACGTCGCAGAGCGCCTGGGTCAGGATGAGGTCCGGGGCCAGGGCCCGAAGGCGCGCCTCGTCCAGGCGGTAGAGGCTCCCCTCCGTGGCGAGCATCTCCCCCACCCGCCGGTCCACCTCGGCGCCCGGGAGGTCCGCGGCCGGGATCGGGGCGTGGGTGACGCGCGGCAGGAAGGCCGCCCCGGGGGGGAAATCGCACTCGTGGGAGACGCCCACGAGCCGGTCGAAGAGCCCGAGGGCGCCCACGATCTCCGTCGCAGCAGGCAGGAGGGATACGGCCTTCACGGCGCCATCATCGCCCCGCGCCCGTGCCCCGGGTCAGAAGTCCACCGCGATCCCGGCGAACAGGGAGACGGGGGGCCCCCGCGGTGCGCTCGGGGTCTCCACGAACCTCCCGTTCGTGAGGTTCTCGATGCGACCGAAGACCGAGATTCTCTCCGACGCCCTCCACCGCAGCGAGAGGTCCACCACCGCGCGGCGCCCCGGGTGGCGGCGGAGGTCCATGTCCGGTCCCGTCTGCCCGAGGTCCGGGACGGATCCCTGCACGAAGAGGTCGGCCGCCGCGGTCCAGGCTCCCCGCGTCCACGCCACCCCGAGCGTGCCGAAGTCCACGGGGCGGTTCGGGAGTCGGTACCCGGTCGCGAGGTTCCTGGCCCGCTGGTGGGTCCAGGACCCGGCCACGGAGAGCCCGCCCCCGAGGTCGGCCCGCAGCCCCCACTCGCTCCCGTCGGCCTGCGCCCGGGCCATGTTCTCCAGGCGGAAGGTCGCGGAGTCGTAGACGACGAGGTCGCGCGTGCGGAGCCGGAACCAGCCGGCCTCGGCGGTCACGCCGGGTGCGATCCCCTGCTCGAGCCCCGCGTCCACCGATTCGCTCCGCTCGGCCCCGAGGTCCGGGTTGCCCACGAAGGGGTCCGCGAACTCGGCCGGGGTCGGCGCGCGGAACCCCTGCCCGTAGTTGGCCCGGAGCACGCTGCGCGTGCGGTCGAGGTCGAGGCGGAGCCCCGCCTGCGGGCTCCACTCGCTCCCGGCCTGGGAGTGGTCGTCGAACCGCCCGCCCGCGGTCGCCGTCACGGGCCCCGCCTCGGCGGTGGCGAGCAGGTAGCCCCCACCGTTCTGCACCGCGTCGTCGAGGTCGATGCCCGCCCCGAAGGGCGAGTCGCTGGCCGACACCGATTCCTGCACGCGCCAGTCCCCGCCGAGGACGACCGAGCCCCCGAGGGCCTCGCCCTTCCCCCGCGGCCACGAGGCCAGCAGCGCCGCGCCCCCCTCCGTCGTCGCGGCCTGGGAGAGGCTCTCGAACTCCATCGAGCCCCCCGGCGTGTCGGCCCCGTTGCGGAAGACCGAGTCGATGTCCGTCACGGACGCCCGGACCCGCGCCGTGAGCCAGGTGGCGACGGGCTTCTCCAGCGAGCCTCCCACCGCGAAGAGGTCCCGCTCCCGGCGGATGTTGTCGTCCGGCGGAAGCGGGTTCCCGAAGTCGTAGGGATCCTCCGCCGTGGACGCGAGCGACCGCACCGACACCTGCCATCGCCCGTCCGCCCAGGCCCTCCCCCCGAAGAGCCCCCCGAAAGAGACCGAGCGGAAGACCTCGCGGTCGTGCGGGCCGTCCGTCCCGGACTCCGCGACGCCGAAGGACCAGTCGAAGGCGGCGTCCCCGCCGGAGCCGCCGAAGGTCTCCCGGTGCGTGCGGAAGGACCCCCCGGTGAAGGAGGACCGGAAGGCCGCGTCGCCCTCGCCCCTCCGGCTCACGAGGTTCACGACTCCGCCCACGGCGTCGCTCCCGTAGAGCGCCCCGTAGGAGCCCCGGAGCACCTCCACCCGATCGAGGTTCACCGCGTCGAGGTCGAAGAAGTTGAACTGGGAGCCCACCGTGGGGTCGTTCAGCGGGACCCCGTCCTGGAGGACGAGAACCTGGTTGGAGCCCGCGCCGCGCAGGAACAGCGAGGTCGCAGCGCCGGGCGCCCCGCCGCGGGAGACGGCCGCGCCCGGGACCTGCCGCAGGCCGTCCGCGACGGAGGAGACGCCCCGGTCCTCGTACCAGGAGCCCTCCACGACGGAGACGGGCACGGTCGATTGGCCCCGGGGCCGCGCGAAGCCCGTGGCGACGACCTCCACCTCCTCGAGCAGGGTCTCGCCCGGGGCGGGCGGGGCGGGAGCCGGCACCGTCCCCGCGGGAGGTGGGGCCGAAGGAGCCCCGGCGGCCCCGGGCGCCGTGGAAGACGCCTTCTCCGCCTCCTCGAGACGGCGCAGGACCTCGGCGCGCTTCCGGTCCAGTTCCTGGAGGTCCTTCCGGAGGGACTCCTCGTCCTGTGCCTGCGCCCTTGCCGCCGTCGCCCCCAGCGCGGCTCCCACAATTGCGACCGCCAGCCATCGCCTCCGGACCATGGTCATGTCTCGCCCTTTCCTCGTCTACCGGCGCAGCAAGCTGCGCCGCTACCGTTTTCCTCCGTCGGCGGGGCAGGCCCCGCCGCTACATGGGCCCCCCCGCCCCGGGGAGCACGAAGGGCCTCCCGTCGGGGCGCACCTCCACCTGCACCGGGGTCCCGAAGGCCTCCCCGAGGAGGTCGGCCCGGAGCACCTCCCGCGGCGCCCCCTCGGCGGCCACCCGCCCCCCGGCCAGGAGCGCCAGGCGGTCGCAGTGGAGAGCCGCGAGGTTCACGTCGTGCGTCACGACCATCACCGCGAGCCCCCGCGCCGAGCTCAACCCGCGCAGGAGGGCGAAGATCGACACCGCGTGGCGGAGGTCGAGGTGGGCCGTGGGCTCGTCGGCGAGCAGCACCTGCGTCCCCTGGGCGAGCGCCCGGGCCACGACCACCCGCTGGCGCTCCCCGCCGGAGAGCTCCGCGAGGTCCCGGCCGGCGAGGTCCGCCGCCCCCACCGCCACGAGCGCCTCCCGGGCCGCCCGGAGGTCCTCCTCCCCCTCGAAGGCGAAGGGACGGAGCCACGGCGCCCTCCCCATGAGGACGGTCTCGAGGACCGAGAAGGGGAACAGCGGCGCCCCCTCCTGCGGGACGACGGCCACCGCACGGGCGAGCGACCTCCGGTCGTACTCCCGCAGCGGCCGCCCGAGCAGCGCCACCGCCCCTGCCCCGGGCTCCAGGACCCGCGTCGCCCCGCGCAGGAGCGTCGTCTTCCCGCTCCCGTTGGGGCCGAGGACCCCGAGGATCTCACCCTCGCGCAGTTCGAGGTCCACCCCGTCCAGCACCGTGCGCGCCCCGTAGCCGAAGCGCGCCCCCTCGAACCGCAGCGCCGCGCCGCTCACGGCCGCCCCCCTTCCGGCGCGCCCCGCTCCCGGCGGGCGAGCAGGAGGACGAAGGCCGGGGCGCCGAGGACCGCCGTCACGACGCCCACCGGGACCTCGTAGGGATCGAAGGCCGCCCGGGCCAGCGTGTCCGCGGCGGCGAGGAAGGCCGCCCCGGCGAGGAAGGACGCGGGCACCAGCACGCGGTGGTCGGGGCCGAGCACCCGCCGCACCGCGTGGGGGACGAAGAGGCCCACGAAGCCGATGGGGCCGCTCACCGCGACCGCGGCGCCGGTGAGCAGGGATGCGGCGAGAAAGGTCCGCCGCCGGACTGCCGCGACGTCCACGCCGAGCGAGGCGGCCGTCTCGTCCCCCACCGCGAGCAGGTTGAGGCGCGTGCCGTCCGCGAGGACGACCAGGGTCCCGGCCGCCACGCAGGCCCCGACGAGCGCCGCGGGCACGCTCCCGGGGCGCACCGCCCCGAGCGTCCAGTGGAGGATCCGGGAGGCCTCGTGGGGAGCGGCGAGGTACTGAAGGACCGCCATGGCCGCGAGGAAGAAGGAGTTGGCGACGACGCCCGCCAGCAGGAGGTCCTGGGCGAGGAGGTGGCCCCTCCGCGAGGCGGCCGCGTGGATGAGGCCGATGGCCGCGAGGCAGCCGGCGAAGGAGGCGGCCGGGAGCGCTGCGGCGGGGGCCCCCGCGAGGATGGCCAGCACCGCGCCGAAGGCGCCGCCGCCGGAGACGCCCAGCAGGTAGGGGCAGGCGAGCGGGTTGCGGAGCGTCGCCTGGAAGGCCGCGCCGCTCACCGACAGCGCCCCCCCGACGAGCGCCGCCAGCAGCGCCCTGGGCAACCGGAGCGTGCGGACGATCTCCCAGTCCGCCGACGCCCCCCCGGCCGGCCCCACCGAGGCGGCCACGAGGAACGAAGCTCCCAGCGCCGCGGCGAGGACGGCGCAGGCCGCCGCGAGGCGTCCCGGGGTCGCGCGGGGGCTCACCGGGCCCCCTTCGCGGTCCCCTCGTTCGGCGGCGCGAGCGACGCATCCAGTGCCCGGAGCGCCTCCTCGAGGGAAGGGCCCGGGCGGAGCGCCGCCTGGTCGGCGAGCGCCCGGACGCGGCCGTCCCGGACGGCGGGGATCCCCGGGAACCTCCTCCAGTACGCGGCCGCCTCCTCCGTCCGCGCCGACGGGGCCCCGTCGGGGCCCAGCGACGCGTCCACGATGCACTCCGGGGCCCGGGCCAGCACGGCCTCCGCGGAGACCAGGGGCCACGCGCCAGGGAGGTCCCCGGCGGCGTTCCCTGCGCCGAGAGCGTCCAGCAGCGAGTGGGCGTAGGACCCGCCCCCCGCGACGACGAAGGGGTCCCGCTGGATGACGAGGAGGACCCGGGTCCGCGGGCGGCCGGCCGCCTTCTCCCGCGCCCGGGCGAGGCCCTCTCTCATGCGCCTTTCGACCTGCCGCGCCTCGGCCTCCCTCCCCACGGCCCTCCCGAGGACCCCCACGGCGTCCAGCAGGTTCTCGAGCGTGTCCGTGGGGACCCGCAGCGTCCGGACCCCGAGCGGCCCCACGGCCGCCGCGGTGCCCTCGGCGTTGACCACGACGAGGTCGGGGCGGAGCGAGGCGACCTTCTCCAGCGAGACGCTGACGGCGTCCCCGACGACGGTCCGGCCGCGGGCCTCGGGCGGCCGATCGCAGAAGCGGGTGACGCCCACGACCTGGGTACCCGCGCCGAGCGCGAAGAGCAGCTCCGTGTGGGAGGGGGCGAGGCTGACGATTCGGGACGGCGGGACCGTCGGCGCTGGGGGAGAATCGGGATCCCCCCCGCAGGCGCCGACGAGGACGCCCGCGGCGAGGAAGGCGAGCGTCCGGACGGTCCCGGAATCGGACCGCCCCCGGGGGGGCGGACCGATGAGGGGCCCGTCCCGCCGGAGGCGGGATGGAATCATGGCCTTTGCTCTCGTTCCGCGGAGAGGTGCGGGGCAGCAAGCAGCCCCGACTACATCGCAGGCCGGTCTTCTGGCTCCCGGGTCGTCCTCGGGCCGTCCCCTTCCCGCTTCCGTCAGCAGTGGGGAGAACGACGGCCTTCGTCGCCGGTCACAGCGGCGGGTCCGCGGGGGATTTCCACCCCCTTCCCGTCACCTGCGATGGCACTTCGAACTGGTTTCGAAAGAACGACCGGAGGGTACGCCGCCACCGGCGGCCTGTCAACGACCTTCGTCGGGGGGATGGGGCCCG
>Ga0247727_10002888_pt1 | contig 38772 bp, 29 predicted proteins | sample WisWelCaveWW1625_FD_202498 | JGI IMG/M metagenome (GOLD analysis project Ga0247727, IMG submission 202498) | Biofilm microbial communities from Wishing Well Cave, Virginia, United States - WW16-25 | ecosystem: Environmental > Aquatic > Deep subsurface > Groundwater > Cave microbial mat | place...
GTACGCGGGAAACCATCCGATGCCCGTTCCGATATTTTTGCTTTCGGAGCAGTTTTGTATGAAATGATCTCCGGAAAACGCGCCTTTCACGGTGAAACGGCAGCCGACACCTTGAGCGCCATCCTGGGTAAGGAACCGCCCGAATTATCGGATACAGCTCCAAATTTTTCTCCTGCGATGACCCGGATTGTGGAGCATTGCATGGAGAAGAATCCGGCGCAGCGGTTTCAATCGATGCACGATGTGGCTTTCTACCTGGAAACCCTTTCGGGAGTTTCAACGACCGGCATCACTGCGCCTGCCGTTGCGCCTGCTCGATCCAGTGTAAAAGCGCTGCTACCATGGACCGTAGCTATGCTGATGGCAATCATCGCAGCGGTTGCCTGGTTTTCGGTCGGCAGGAGTGGGACAGCGCCGTCAGAAAAAGAGGTGATGCGTTTTGTCGTTCCATTGGAAGCGAGACAGAGATCATTAATCAACGCGTACGGATTTCTGGCCATCTCACCGGATGGGCGTTCGATCGTGTATACGGGGGTCGAGGATCAGGTGATACGGCTCTACTTGCGGAACATGGATACGTTTGAATCCAGGCCGATTTCGGGAACCGAAGGAGGTCGCGCACCATTCTTTTCTCCCGATGGAAAGTGGCTCGGCTTTCTTACCGCACATCATCTGAAGAAAGTTCAACTTTCCGGAGGCGATCCGGTAACATTATGCCGGGTTGCGAACCCTCGCGGCGGTAGTTGGGGCGACGATGGAACCATCATTTTTTCGCCGTTTTACTATTCGGGCCTCAGCAAAATTTCGGCAGAAGGCGGAACCTCACAACCTGTAACTCAAGTCGACAAATCAATGCAAGAACGGAATCACCGATGGCCGTTCCTGTTGCCGGGCGGAAAAGTTGCCCTGTTTACGATTGGAATGGGAGGAAGCTGGTCCGAGGCTCGCATCGGCGCAGTTCGTCTGGATACAGGCGAACGAAAGGTGGTCCTGCAAGGAGGTTTCGGCGCCCGTTACCTGCCGACCGGACACTTGATTTTTGGACGAGGTGATGCTCTTTACGTCATCGCGTTCGATCCGGAAAAACTCGAAACAACCGGCGATCCCGTACAACTGGTCGATGGAGTCGGCGATAATACAGCAGGCAGTCTGGAATACGCTTTTTCCCAAAATGGAATTCTGCTCACCTTTCCTGTGGGCCTTACTTATGATGAAGGAGGAACACTCGCTCTGTTGAATCGTAAAGGGGAGAAGGTACCGTTTGCTCATGGATCTCTGGATTCGGTAATCATCAATAACCCCAATATATCACCCGACGACAGCCGGGTTGCCGGCGATCGAGGGTTCGAAGTCTGGATCTACGATCTGTATCGAGGAACATCCACGCGTCTCACTTCCGGATCACGCACAGGCTGGCCCTCATGGACTCCCGACGGCAAGAGAGTGACCTACAATTCCGAACGACTGGGCGTCTGGAATCCATTCTGGCGAGCGGCCGATGGAAGTGATCAGGAACAGCCTGTCATCACAAGCGATTCCATACTAAACCCAAACGGCTGGTCACCCGATGGTAAAACACTATTGCTCTACAGGGATAGTCCAGAAACGGATTCAGATGTGTTGACGTTCGACTCCACGGATGGAAAGCTCCGGGAGTTCATCGTGACTCCTGCAACAGAATTACAAGGAATATTTTCTCCGGATGGCAAGTGGGTCGCCTATCGTTCGGATGAATCCGGGCGCTTCGAAGTTTACGTCCGCTCTTTTCAAGGGCCCGAAGGCCGGTGGCAAGTGTCGACGAACGGAGGATTGGATCCGATGTGGAAACAGCTCAACGAACTCATTTACCTGGAAGGTGAAAAGGTGATGCGCGTTCCGATTCAAACCGCTCCGACGTTCTCCGCAGGAAATCCGGAAATATTATTCGAAGGACGATATCTCCAGATGGACGTGACATCGGATCACCAGCGCTTTATCGCAACAGTGCCGAAGGAAAAAGAGAGACAGGATTATCTCAACGTGGTGGTCAACTGGTTTGAAGACGTGCGCAAACGCGCGCCATTAACCGCGAAACCGTAACCACTGCTCTCGCTCGCAGACTTGGATTTTTGTGTTCGCAGCGCTGAAACACTATAGCCTCAAACCGTCGTAAAATTTGTGTACAGAGATCCTTAGAAAGGCAGATGATTTACACAATCGGGCATTCGATCAGGGCTGAAAAGGATTTTCTCGCACTGCTGCAACAACATTCGATTGAGCTTTTGATCGATATCAGAACGATTCCACATTCGCGAAGAAATCCACAATTCAACTCGACAACTCTGGAACAATCACTTCGCAAGGCCAGACTCGATTATCTGCACTTACCTGAATTAGGAGGTCTGCGAAAACCATCTCCTCGCAGTATCAATACTGCATGGAAAAATCCGGGATTTCGTGGGTATGCAGATTACATGTCCTCAAATGAATTTGCCCGCGGCATCGAACGCGTGATCGATCTCGGCACAAGACAAAGCATCGCGTTGATGTGCGCAGAAGCGTACTACGGCAAATGTCATCGTATGCTGCTTTCAGATGGACTGGTGATACGGAACGTAGAAGTGCTGCACATTCTGGATGAAAAGCAGGTCCGCCCCCACCTACTGACTTCCTTTGCGCGCGTGGATGGGACGAAGATTACCTACCCCGCCGATCAGTCTCAGCTGGAATTCTAGAAAATGCGTTTCGTTCTAGTGGCGTTAAGTTCCATTGTGATTTCCCCAAAATTCCTTTAAGAAGTCGGATGGGGACACAATATAAATGCCACCGTATTCGATGATTGGGAGGAGATGCTTTCGATCGCCGGTAATTACATGAGTGGCTTTTGAAACGACAGCACACTCGAGAACTTTGTTATCTTCTGGATCATTGGTAACAACGTTCAGCGTATTAGGAATAGTTACAAAGATAAAACAACCGAGTAAATCGGCAATCGTGTCCGTAATCTGAGCCGGTGAAAAACGCAGTTTACTTTCAAGTTTTTCGGATAATTCCAGAAGAATTTCCGCACATGTTACGCCATCGATCATGCCGGATCGGGCGAGTCCAAGACACCGATATGGGTTTCCTTGCCAGCCGAGTGCCGAGAAGAGCACATTGGTATCAAAGACCGCTCTTTTTCTCGGGTGCCCTGTCCTCATGAATCAGCCCATCAACGAAATCTTCCTTCTGCTGTTCTTCCATAGCATCCCAATTCAGACCGCGAGTTACAGCAAGGTTACGCAACCGCTCCTCCGCATATTGCATGCGTTCTTCAGCACTGGAAGAGGCTTCTTTCGCGACCGTCAAAATGATTTCTCTCTTCTTCTCCGGCGGAAGCTGCTTTACAAGCCGGATGATCTGTTCATACTCCAAATCGAGTTTGGGCATAATGTCTCCGTCCTATTATTTTATAACTTGGGGCTGGCTTTTGCCATCGAAACATACTTGGACACATCAACACTTGTAAGCTTGCCGCCAATCCGGTTGCGTAACTCGCCGCTCACAACCCCTTATAAAAACCCTTTCTCCTTTGCCCAATCCATCCAGTCCGATCTCATCTTTTCCATGTCTCCATAATGCTCGGACTTTATCGGGTCCTATCCTGTTATGGCAGTTAGCGCCCAGAACCAGTGGTCTGTGTGCTTTAGCAGGTCGTTCAGGATCAGAGGCAATGCCGCTGGTCCCATTCCTATAATTTGCTGGTAGGCTTTATTCATTACTATTTTCGTGGTCGAGGACAAGTATTTAATTTCATGATGCCTTTGGTCAACAAGGCGAATGAATTTTGTCCCAAGGGCTTGTTTTTCGTCAGAGGCTGCGGATGGCATGATTAAATCAAGACTCGTTTCTTTACTCATCTGCGGCCTTCCCTGGTCATCAATTATAGTTCAGGGCGCGAAATCAGAGCAACTCGATTCCCGGACGAATCCTTATCCGAAAAGTGGCAGTTCCCGATTCATCTTTGACGGCATTTCATTCCAGATTTTGCCGTCAAGTGTCCGGCCTGTTTTGCTTTTGTTTGTGCCGCCCCACTGCTTAAAGAAAAACGGCACTTCAAACTCCTGGCAAGCGTCTCTGATTTCAAGGACCCATTCTTTCATCATTGGTCTGGCGCCGGGGCTGCGGTTCACCACCGACAATGCCCCGGTGTTGATACGCGATTGTCATTCCAGAACGAGATCAGCAAGTTCTGGTACTGTCGTCAAGAAATGCGTTGAAGTGAATAGGAATCAATATTGATGCCAGCTTATAGTAGGATCCGATCGAGAATATCTCTTGTGAGCGGGGCACGCTCATCGACCATTTGCGCAAGTTCGATGCTTGGTGTTGTGTCATGTGACGATCCATGCCATAGCGTTACTACGACGCCCTCATTCTTGACAGCCTCAATTGCTGGTATTAGGTCGCTATCCCCGGTGAATACCGCCAAATGAGTGATTTTACCTTTTCCGGCAAGGATAGCCATGTCAACTCCGACCATACAGTCAACTCGTTTTTGGATGAATATCGGCTTCCCGGCCGAATCTGTGCCGCGGAACGCGAGTTTTCCAAGTCTGACTTGAAATCTTGGCAATCGATCAAGAGCATTCATGAATCTTCTCGCATTGGCGAATCGCTTGTTTTCCTCGTCTGTGGGGGTTCTGCTTTGATAAGGAAGACAGTGATAATAATACGTTCTCAATATTTCATGCGGTGAGGCCATTTCAGCGGCCAGCTTGCTGAAATTAATTTTGGGGTTGCCATAATCCAACCTTAGAACCTTTTCGACATACCCTCCATCAAGAAATATTGCAATGGTCCCCATTCTTTGAGACTCCTCTCATCTATAAAAAAAGGCCATCGATAGATGGCCATTTTTTATTTAAGCCCATCATGCCCGAAGGAACAATGGGGTTCATTTTGGGCCCCCTTTTCAAGGAGCACTGATATATTACGCACAAGTAATATATTTGTCAAATAGTAGTTTTTTTCATCAATCCTCCTTATGGTTTTGCCCGTCTGGTCAGTTATCCAGCTTCTTAAACAGCTCCGTCAATTTACAGTCCGGAATCGCTCCGGAACAGCGTCCGGATTACTACGGAAATCTGTCTGGAAACGTCCGGAATAAACACCCGTAAAACGGCTTTTCGGTTCAGCACTCCTGCGAGACCGGTCATGACCTCAGAATATCTGGGGTGTTAAGAAGCTGGGAAGCACTAGTCCCAAGGGAGATGATCATGTAAACTCGATAAGATTAATGGCAAAACAGAAGAATTAAGGACTTAAAATACTGTAACGCTATGAAGCGCAATTTGACAATCAATCTTGTCCCGTATCGAATCACTTCAGATGCAATAGATCTTTACTTTTCTTCCCATTCCGGCGGTAAAGGTCAAAGGATTATCAAACAGTGGGTTCCCTCCGATCTAATCGTTCCAGAAGATCACGAAGGATACACGTATTGGTCGCTTGATATGGCACCAAATGCGACCAGAATTCATTTTGAATTCCTGAAAGACATTGGTAACGCTAAGACCCGCGAGTACTTCCTCAAACGGATTTTCACCCAATTGATCCAAAAGCATTTCCAAGATCTGGGTTTTGTCGTCGGGAGATCTTACATCGGGGATACTCGGGTCTGGGTAAAGGCCGACTTTCAGCCTGCACAAAGGAATTACCATGTTTACGACAAATTTTCGGTTAAAATCGACGTGAACACGCTTATAAAAGGTTCTGGTGTTTTCCTATCTTTTGACGGCCGATCCTTTGTTTCCATCCTTCCATTGAAAGATTTAAATCTCCCCGATCTTGAAATAGTTAGTAAAGTCATCCATAACAATCGCGTGTTCAGTCGAAACGAGGATGACTTTCCACGGCAACTGGAAGAATGTCGCGCGGTTTTCAACAGAAATATCGAACATGCTATTGGTGTCGTCCCGGAAAAGGAACCTTTCTCAAACAAGTACCGGCATTATTACGATCAAGTATCTGATTTCCACAAGAGGCACTTAAGCGGCCAATCCATAGGCGGATATTTTGAAATCCTGTCGACCGGTTTCTTTCCAGTGCCTGAAAATGCGACCTCAAGAGTTGATGAAGAAAGCAACTTGCTTGAGTTTAAGGATCATGTTCGTAATGTGAATGTTTACGATGGCTTGAAGAGGTCCGGGGGTCCCTACTTTTCGCCTGAGTTGTCTAATCTGCGATTTGTTTTCATTTTCATGGAAAGGGACAAAGAAGCCGCGAACAAACTGTTCTCTTTCTTAAACAAGGGTTACAAGAATTTTCCGGGTCTGGAGAAATATGTCGCCGTTCCATTTAAGGCAGATTTAGACAAGACTCTCAAGCTTCAGAACGAAGCGACAATTGTTACCGAGGTTATTGATTGGCTGGCCCTCACGAAATTCGATGAGGATAAAAAGTATTTTGTTCTCTATGTTTCACCAATCAACAAGGACGAAGAGGATATCGACAGGCACGCGATCTATTTCAAGATCAAAGAACTGCTACTAGAGAGAGAGCTCTCTTCGCAAGTGGTTTTCAAAGACCATATGAATAAAGATGCTTTCAATTTCTATTTGCCTAATATTGCGGTCGCGATTCTAGCGAAACTCGGAGGGATCCCTTGGCGCCTGCCGTATCCACTCAAGAAAGACCTTGTTATAGGCGTTGGAGTACATCGCGACTTCGAATTATCTTCTGCCTACATCGGCACCGCAATATGTTTTCACAATGATGGCCAATTCGAAGAATTCAAAGTGTTTCCGTCGAGTGACATCGGCAAGGTCAGTCAGTCATTGAAGCGTAGTATTCAAGAATTTGCCTCCAGATCAGGGGGCTGTGATCGTCTGGTAATACATTATTACAAGGACATCGGCCCAAATGAAAGGAAGATGCTCGACTCAGCAATGCACAAACTAGAAATCAATGTCCCATACATCTTCGTTACGGTGAAAGATACTGAAAGCCGAGATTATGTGATCTTTGACGAATCCTTCGATGGGCGAATTCCCTCTAGCGGGACCATTGTTCGATTGAAGTCTAATGAGTTCCTCCTTTGCAATAATACGAGATATCACACTAGTACTGGCCAGAAGCTTCTTGCTTATCCGTTCCCGGTTAAAATCAAAGTGAGTTCCCAGCCTAGAGAACTTGCGAACGATTTTATGATGGTGAGAGAAATTCTCGATCAAGTCTATGAGTTTTCTCGAATCTATTGGAAGAGCATCCGCCAACGTAACAAGCCTGTAACCATTGAATACTCGGAGCTCATAGCAGAAGTCGTTTCTCACTTCAGTAATAAAACTCTTCCTGATACTAAGACGGCAAAACAATCCCTTTGGTTTCTATGACCTTAACAGACCTGTTTCAAAAGGTAACTTTTCTGTTAGGTGCTGGCGCGTCGAAGGATGCAGGGTGCTACTTATCGGGAGAAATGCTCGATTCCTTGCGCGATGATATCCGAAGTGAATTGGATGATTCAAGCCGGCGTCTCGAAAAGCACTTTTGTGATATTCACGATTTTGTTTTGGCTAGCCTCTCCTACCAATTCACTTTAAGAAATCCGTCCACCGCGAGTCAATTGCCCAGAAACATTGAAGATTTTGTTGCGATTCTGAACCAAATAATCGACAAGGAATACATTGTGCCGTATCCACTTGTCGGAAATTGGAACGATAAAATATCCAGATGGGAAACCATTAATGCAGATATTTTTAAGACTTTCCGAGACTTCATTGAGAGGATGCTTATCACCAAGTACCTGAAACATGATAAGTCTCGTAACGAGATTTTACTCGCGCCGATAAAAGATCTTATATGTCAAACCGACGAGTCCTTCGAGATTGATTTCTTCACTCTGAATTACGATTTGACGTTCGAGAATTACTTCAATTCGTCTGAGGAGTCGTTATTAAACGATGGATTCGAAGGGGACAAATGGACGGGCAGTTTTGAACAAAAACCACAAAACCTCAACTACCACAAGCTACATGGTTCTGTTAACTGGTATTTGGATCCAATCGAGGAGACCGTTAAAGCGAGATTCAATGAGCCAATTTCCAAAGAACCTTTGATCATATTTGGCTCAGCTTCAAAGATGCTTTCCTTCGACCCATTTTTATTTATGCTGAGTAACTTCCGACAGAAGCTTGACAGATCTACCCTGTATGTTGTTATTGGATACAGCTTTCATGACAAGTACATTAACAACCTGCTGATTCAACAGTTAGCGATGAAGCCGGAGAAAAAACTGTTAGTGGTAGATCCCTTCGTTGAAAACAACGATGCTTTTGCTTCGAAGTTGGATCAGATTCAAAGAATGAAGTCGATTAGTGATAGGATAAATTTTATCCAAATTTCCCGCGCGAAGATCCAGACAATCGCGATTACGGCCGAGGCATTCTACAAAACTTATTTTTATGATTCGGCAAGGAAGTTGAGTCAAACGTTGGAAACCGTCCTCGCCGAAGAACGTCCCTTTGAATAAGGCGAGGGCGGCGGGATCAGATCTCGGACGCGGTCATTGGATTCTATCATCGGTGTGCCCCCGGCTCTTTCTCGATTCCACAATTCGCTCCAGCCATATCCGTTCGAGCAGTGCGGAAGCCGGTTCGTCGTTTGGATCTTGCCGAACCAGTTCGCCGCGGAAGGCGCGGGCCAGAAGGGATTGGGTGAGCTTATCAACGTACTCTTTAGCTTTGAGGTAACGGGCTTCAAGGGTATCAGCCGTTTTGAAAAGTGCTTCGACACGGCGGACGATTTCCTGTTGCTCAGAAAGCGGGCAGATGCGAACCATCAATTTGCGTAATTGAGCAGTATTTATGCGTGGTCGGGTTGCCCCATGAACAGAATTAATTAAGCTGACATAACTTTCGTTGCTCACAAGTTGATAGTTGAGGTATGCGCGGTCAACTAATTCTTCATTCGGCCGAAGACAAAAGCAATCAGCCTTTGCAATAGCCTTGGTTTTCAAGTCGGGAAGAATGCATGCTCGAATTTCATCTGCGATGAAGGAAGCAAAGATGATGTCTCTTTTATTAACAGTGTGCCTAATTAGACTTTCGTACTTGCTTGTGCTCACATAGGTTTCTTTTTCGGCGTTGAAAGCCAAATGACCGACGTTCTCCAAACGAATAACACGAACACCCGAATCAGTGTAATCGGACGTTTTCAGATTCGATCCGAAGGGGCCATCAAAGATTCCACCGGGCAACAACATTTCTTCAACTGCCCTGCGCTTCCAAGTTGAAGGTAGACTATTTGATTTCTCGTTCTTGGGATTACCCCGCCAATCGGCGGTTAGGCGTCCGGAACAAGCCGCGGCGAGAACGGATTGGCGGAAGCGTTTGAGGATGCGCGGGATTTTCGCGAGTCGCGCTTGCGCAGTATCCACACGGCTCAACAGTCTTTCCAACTTCGCAACGATGCGGCGTTGTTCGTTGAGCGGAGGCAGCGGAACATCAATCTGCTCTAAATCAGATTTGCTGATAGCTGTAAAAGTCGAACCAGTCCCCTGTTCTGCGAGCGAGCCTTCAATACTTCTGAGGTAATACAGAAGAAAATAATTCGGTATGCCTCCTAATGGACGAATTGCGGCGAGCCCTCTGCCGATACAGGAATCTTCAGCACATAGGTTCGTTGGTCCCACAGGTGCTCTGACGGAAATCAAAACATCGCCGGCTCTTGCGACTTTGACAGGACAGGAACAGTACTTTTTCACTGTTGGATACAGATCGCCAAATTCAGCTTTCCCCTGAAAGAAAGGAAGCCCGTGTTTTGAGGCATTGTAAGTGTTAGAAGGTGGCGATTGTCCCATTACCAAGTGAGCTACCTCGGACAATTTTGCTTGCACCCATCCTTTCGGCAGCTCGCTCATGGTTCGACTGCTTCCTCTTTCTCGATCAGAGCAATGATTTCTTTCAGATCGTCCACCACTGCTTCGAGTTCTGTGATGGCTTCGGCTGCGAGATCCTGCGGTTCGGGGAGTTCATCGGCGTCTTCGAGGGATTCATCTTTGAGCCAGGTGATGTCGAGTTTGAAGTCGCGTTTTTTGATTTCGCTGATGTGGAAGGAGCGGAAGCGGCCGGTTTCGCCGGTGTCCTTTCGTTTGCTCTTTCCGTTTGGATCGGCGCCGTAGTAGGTTTCGAACTCGGTGAAATGCGCGGGAGAGAGCGGGCGATCTTTCTTGGTGATGCCGGGAACGTTTGAACGCGCATCAAATATCCAGACGTTTTCGGTCGGGTAACCCTTCTGGAAGAAGATGACGTTTGCCTTGACGCCCTGACTGTACGGAGTGAATGTTCCGCGAGGCAGACGCAAGACCGTGTGCAGGTTGCAATCCTGCATCAAGATTTCAATCACTTCTCCGGCTTTGCTTTCAAACAAACAATTATCCGGAAGCACGATGGCCGCGCGGCCGCCGGGCTTGAGGATAGTCAACACGTGTTGCAGAAAATTCAACTGTTTATTCGAAGTCTGAATCGTAAAATCTTCGCGATCCGGAGCTTGATTCGCGCCCCTGGTCCCAAACGGCGGATTGGTGAGTACCACATCGAAGCGCCGGGCGCCCGGTACTTCGTAGATGGCATCGCCTAAAGCGATTTCAGGTTCCAGTCCGTGCAGAAAGAGATTCATCAGAGCCAGTCGTCGCGGGCGTTCCACAAGATCCTGCCCGAAGTAGGTCGATTTTCTGACGCGCCTGGCAAGATCACGTTCCAGAGCGCCGCCCGTTTGTTGGATGAGCCATTCGTATGCTGCAACAAGAAAGCCTCCAGTGCCGCATGCCGGATCACCGATCGTGAACTCTTTGTGCGGTCGAGGGTCGGGCTTCATGCAACGTACGATCGACTTGATCAAAACGCGCGGCGTAAAGTACTGGCCCGCTCCCTTCTTGCCTTCGCTTGCCGCTTTTTCCAGCAATCCCTCAAAGGCTTCCGCCTTCACATCCACATCGAGAGCCGTCCATTCGGTTTCATCGATCAGGGTAATCATCCGTTTCAGGTTTACGGGATTATTGAAACGTGATTGCGCTCCGGCAAAGATGTCGCCCAGAAGCCCGGGCTGTTTCCCAAGTGTGCGCAAAATATCAACGTAATAATCGGTCAAACCGGTGCCGGTTTGTTTATACAATGCCGGCCAGTCGCATCCTTTGGGCAGCACAACGCCGCGCTCATCGGCCATCTTCAGAAAGAGCAGATACGTGAGCTGCTCAATGTAGTCACCGTAATCGATTCCGTCATGACGAAGCACATGACAGAACCCCCAGAGCTTTTGGACAATATCGCTCATGCTGCTACCGCCTCATTCAAATCTCGAAGAATCTCGTTCAGTTGATTGTTGAATGCTCGATCGGCGCGTCCCCACCCGCCGTAATGCGTAAAGATGGGAACGACTTCGAAGTCTTCCCTGTCGATCGACAGGTTGGCGATCAGGTGTTCCCGGATACGCTCAAGCCATTTCTGTTGCTCATCGGTGAACTGCTTTCCCGCGGTTACGTTTTCGAAGGCGCGCTGTACTCGTTCCGAAGCCGTGTAAAGCGGCTCCTGTTCGCGCGCCGCATGCTTGACCATCGAGATCACGTCAACGAGAGCTTTGTGGTAGCGAACCTCGTGGGCCTTCTGGAGATTCTCGACTGTGAAGCGCTGAGGTGTTACGCTCAGCTTTTGGCGCAGTTCACCAAGGGCCTGAGTACCCCATCGCTGCGGACGATCCAGCAGGATTTCAATCGCTTCAATTTCGGCGGGATTCTCCTTTACGAAGCGCGCAAATGCAGCAAGGTAATCTTCCGGCTTGGATTCGTTGCCCAGGGCATCGCGCACCATCCACGCTGAGCACACGTTATCCTGAACTTCGTAAGCAACAACAAAGGTTCGTTGCGCGCGCGGATATTTCACAAGCAACTCTTGAAACACCGGCTTACGCAAGAGGGCCATCGTACCGGTAAAGTCGTTTCGAAGTACGTTCGACAGCTCAGCGGCGAACCTGGCCATGTCGCCTGCCGGAATGTAAGCAGCAAACAGCTCGCGCGCTTCACCGGACATCTGTTTATCGATCCGCTGCAGACGCCGGACAAGACAGCGAATGTTGTAATCGCGATCCCGGTTGCTCCAGATGTCCTCAATGATTTCTGCGATCATTCGCACTTCTTTTTCCGGCGGTTCCGCGGTGATGGCCGTGGCCTTCCGGAAGTATTCCAGCAACGTGCCGTCAAAACAGTCAAAGATCGTGAAGTGCGATTTGTCCGGAAACCTTTCCCCTTTGCGTGTACCACGTCCAAGCATCTGCTCAAACAGAATTCGCGACTTCACCGGACGAAGGAATACGATGTATTCGAGATCCGGAATATCCACGCCGGTCGTTAGCATATCCACGGAGACCACAATATGAGGCTCGGGGCGATTCCGGAATTCGCGGATTCTTTGCAGCGGACGATCCGCGCGCCCGGTAATCTTCTGCACGAACGAATCTCCCTGGCCGAAAACATCGCGAGCGAGATCGACCAGGTTGTCCGCATGAGAAGTGTGTCGAAGATCGTTGACCGCAAAGATCAATGTTTTTGGAAAACGGCCGCAACGCTCCTGATGATCCAGCGCGTATCGTCTGATTTCTTCGAGAATCTTTCGGTTTGAGTCAGGAGACGTGACCTTCTGCTCTATCTCGCTTGTATCGAATTGCCGTTCGTCTTCGACTTGATCGAGTTTCTCCGCTCCGCTCGTTGGATCGATTACGCCGATCTGCTCGCCTTCGGTGAGGAAGACTCCATTCATCCTCACGTCCGACTTGATCGTCACCACATCGTAGTCCACAAGATAGCCTTCCTGCACAGCGCGCTGATACTCATAACGGTACACGACATCCCTGAAGTAAGCCTTCGTATGCGCAGCCGGCGTGGCGGTAAGGCCGATCTTGATGGCATCAAAATGATCGAGCGTTTTGCGCCAGAAGGAAACCTCAGCCGTTGAGTATCCGCGGTGACATTCGTCCGCGATGATTACATCGAACGCATGTATGGGGATGTCGGTCTGCTCTGCATCTTCATCGATTTCTTCATCTCCGAAATTGTAGATCTCATTGCGCCCGAAGAGATTGATCGCCATACGCTGGATGGTGCAAACGTAGACGAACGCATCTCCGTGTCTTGGCTCCAGCAGATACGATCCTGGAAGCACTTTCGGATCGAACTTTTCATCTTCGTCAAAATCTTCCCGCTGGAAACGCTGGTGATACACTTCGTAAATTTTGTCGAATTTTAAACCGGGCTCCGGCTCAAAAGACGCAAAAGCGCGGACAGCCTGAGCCGCGAGAGCACGACGATCAACAAGAAACAGAATGCCCTGCCCCATTCCGGACTTCATCAGCCGATAGACTTCATTCACCATGGTGAACGTTTTGCCGGTGCCGGTTGCCATCGCAACGAGCATTTGCCGTTTTCGATCCGCGATTGCTTTCTCGATCGCGTTATTCGCTTCAACCTGGTATGGACGGAGACGGGGATGATCGTTCGAATGAGTGTCGAGCCACGTGCATGCTGTGTCGAAGTCGCGATCCAACATCTCGCGCAAAGCGGCGGGAGTATGAAAATGGCTGATCTTGCGTGAGCGGCTGAGTTGGTGGCGCACATCGTGGAACCAGATCACCTCTCCGTTTGTCGAGTAGAGGAACGGGACATGATGCCCGGCGAAATTAAAGCGGCCCGTTGTGAGTCCGCGTGAATAGCGTTCCGCTTGCGTGAGAACGTTCTGGGGCGAGAGCGTAAGCTTCTTCGCTTCGACAACCGCTACGATTTGCCCGTTGAAGCATAGAGCATAATCGGCGGGCCCATTGCCGGTTGGATACTCCTCGATTGCGATGTTTTCATCGAATTCCAATTGTAGAGTGGGATTGAAAGGAACGATCGTCCAGCCCGCGGCTCTCAGGAGAGGATCGATCCTGAGTTGTCGTGTTTCTCGTTCAGATTCCATGGGCCGTCATGAGTCTTGTCGAAGCATGGAGGCCAGTTTTGCCTGGGTTGGTAAACTTCATTACAAGTATTATATCGATGGCGGGTCATTAATTCCAAAATTGCCGGAAATCGAACGAAAGCTGCCGATGATGTTTGATTGCCGGAAAAATCACAAATTCTTTTTCGAGAGAGTTGACGCGGTGTTGTCCTATGTGTAATGTATAAGTTATGATTACACATAGGTTGAAGGAATGCCTGAAAGCAAAACAAAGTTGGACCGGAAAAATCTGATTGTTGACGGCAAAAAAGTAAAACGTCTTCAGCAAGTACTACGCGTGCCCTCTGAGTCCGAGGCGGTTCGCGTCGCTATCCAGCGTACACTCGATAGCGAAGAGGCTATTGCTGCCCTGGAGCGTCTTCGAAAGCGCGCTACCTGGGGAAAGAATCTATGATGGATTCCAGGGTTGTCTGGGTTGTCGATACGTCTATACTGGTAACCCATCTCAGGTCGGGCATTTACAATCGGTTTATCACGGGAGGTTTGCGCAACCGTTCTATCTTTCTGCCGGGAGTCGTACTGTGCGAGTTGTTTGCCGGGGCCGTCACCAGAAATGATCGGTCGGATCTGGAAGCTTTTCGTAGAGCGCTGGGACCCCACTTGTTGCCGACTGCAGTGGACGACTGGGTATTGGCCGGCCGTTGCCTGGCACGCTACAGCTCTCGTTGGGGAAGGATCTTACCGCGCGATCATCTTGCGGATGCCCTGATCGCAGTCACAGCATCAAAATTCAACGCGCGCCTTGCCACTGAAAATTTGACTCACATGGTCCGGTGGCAGTGGGTATTGAGAAAACTTGGCCGTTCCGTGGGCATCAGCCGGATATCGCCGGATCGCTGATGCACCCTCCGGAATTCTTACAGCCTTATCTCCTGTACATGAGTCTTAAATGCAGAGGACAAAGTTTGAAAGAGCATGACGACTCGGGAGGGACAGCAATGACCCATGGAATCAAAACAGTTTCAATTACTGTTTGTCTGATTTTCATGAATCTTTTTTCAGCAGGCGCGGCCGATTCCTGGACAACGACAATTGGGGGCGGTCACGGAGAACGATGTGATTGGGTTTTAGCCACGCGGGATGGCGGTTATCTTGTAAGCGGTCGCGCGTATCCGCATGTAAATTTACTTGCGAAACTCGATTCGGCGGGAAATCTACTGTGGAAAAGAAGAGTTCCCAGACAGACTAAGGCAATCCTCCAGGTTGGCTCTGATTTCATCGTAGAGGGTTTCGACGGTTTAGGGAGAATCGATCAAGATGGAAATATTGAATGGTTCCAGATTTATGCGAAACCGGATGAATCCATCGGAGTGCCGGTAAAAACCCGTGGCGGAATTCTTGTTGCCGGGAGGCGAAACAGAAACACTTTTTCATTACTGAAAATTGATTTCCACGGGAATCCGGTCTGGGAAAAAGAATACAGCACTGCTCTTGAATCTTTCACTCTACCTTCAGTCAAGCGCACAGGCGGCAGCCTGATTTTTGCCGGAAGCGTCCAGGGTTCCGACAGTCGGTTGTTTCTGCAAAAAACAGATCGAGAGGGCGATCCCAGATGGTCAAAATTGCTTGATTTTCCTTCGCTGGTTGTTTTTCACGAAGTTTTTGCCGATTCGACGGGTTACCTGATCACCGGCGCAGCGGTTCCGCACGATACGGTTCCACTGGCCAACTTCTTTATCAAGTTCGACGCCGCAGGAAATTTACTCTGGCAAAAATTCTATCCGCTCGGAAATCAATTTTACACACGAACGATCGCGCGTTTACCGGATGGAACCTACACGATTCTGGGTGGTCCGATCCTTCGACTCGACAGCGACGGCAATATTTTATCGCTCGAGAGATTTCGTCTGAACCATACAGGCATACTTCTCAGTTTTACGAAAGCACACGATGGCGGCATTGTAGTGGCAGGATATGGGAGGACGCCCATCAATGGTAGAAAAAGTGACTTTTGGATTACAAAGACGGCGCCGGATGGTCATGTCGCTTCTTCTTGCGTTACCGTCAGCCCGCATTCCATCCCGGCGGAAGTTGCATCAAGTGTATCGGTAGCGGATGCGCCGATTACCGTAACTTCGGTGAATCCCGCAATACCCTCGCCATACGTTACAGATACTTCTGACTATACAGCAACGACTTCCGGCTGTGATTAAACATTCATATCGTTTCAGCCCATGCTGACCTTCCGGTTGCCCTTGTCCGTATCGCGACAATCCGGATCAATCGATCAATCCAATGTCTTTGCCTCATCCGTATATTTCCACTGAGGACAAAATATCAGTTCGGGGAATAGTCGAAAGCATGATGCCGGGTGGCTCAGTTGTTGTGAAACAAAGTTTGCACAACAGGAGGCTTTATGAAAGAAACTATCTTTGGACTAACATTGCTTTTCTTGGTGTTTGGTTTTGCGACACAGGGCGCAGCTCAGACGGGAAAAGTCTACGAAATTGTTGTCACTAGCGTCGGATCGGGTGGCCAGTTTTGTGATTGTCTGCGATTTAGCGCCGAATCACCCGGATGTCTTGCCATTGACGGAATCGGTCGACGACAAATTTATGGACCAACAACTTCAGGCGGCTGGCAATCAACGGGAGCTCTGAAAGCTTCTACTTGCGGTGTGAACCCCCCTGGCATTCCAGCCAAATTCGGCATCTCTTTCCATGGAACAGTGGTAAGTAACATGATCGTTGGCGAAGCCATCAATGAGTTTGGAAATCTCTTCTCGTTCTCCGGCACTGAAAACGCAGCATGTTCACTCTCCACGTGCAATGTGCCGGATTCTTTGAGACGATCGGGTAATTCTGATCAAGGGAATACATGGTCCGGCAAGACGGATTAGAATTGATTCAATCTGGACCAATCTAATTTCGCCGGCTCAATCGTATATTCCCACTGAGGACAAAAAATTATTTCGGGGAATAGTCGAAAGCATGATGCCGGGTGGCTCAGTCGTTGTGAATCAAGTTTGTACAACAGGAGGATTTCACAATGCTGTTCACTCGAGCTATTTTCAGGTTCGCGCTGATCGGGCTTTCGTTTATTTTACTGTATCCCTCCACGACTGCTTGGAGCGCCGGTCACAACGACGCTCCTTTAATCAAGCAGGACCTCCAGACAAACATCACTGATCTTTACGCATTCATCGCATTGGTGAGTGACAACGCCTGTTCGAACGACGCGGCGTACAACCAGGTATTTCCGTATTCCTCCACACTGCACGAAGGACCGCGAAACAAAAAAGACTCAGGAATCAACGACTAGCCACAGCGGCTATGTCCCCATGGGCGCGCGTCACGTTGTCCTCAAAAGACGCGCGCCCAATTAAAAATGAGAAAAATCGAAATGAACTATTTGAAACTAAACGATTCAGGAAAAGCGTTTCTTGAAGTGTGCGCATTGCTTGAATCCAGTTGTAATCAACCGCAAACGCTGCAATCTCCGATGGTCCGGCAACGATTTTCGGTAAAGCGTGCAGGCGTTTGCATAACAATGAACGGGAGCTCCGTTCAAACCTAAGTAGGAGGTTCGCATGCTTAATCGCAAAAAATTATCGGCGAGGCTTGGCCGACTGGTTTTATTCCTTGTCGCTATTGCAATGCCTGGTTTTTTGACCACTGCATTGGCAGATCAGGTTCTATACGCCGTAACAACCAGTAACAATCTGTTGCAGTTTGACAGCGCCGCGCCATGCACGATTTTATCGGAGCTGGCGATTACCGGTTTGCAGGCTGATGAAGCGATTATGGGAATCGATTTTCGTCCGGCTACCGGCCAGTTGTACGGGCTGGGTAGCAGCAGCCGGCTTTACACAATCGACACGATAACAGGAGGCGCTACTCCTGTGGGCGTGGTCCCTTTCGTGATTCCGGTGAAAGGCAAGGCTGCGGGGATTGACTTCAATCCAACTGTGGATCGTGTTCGAATTGTGACGAATACCGGACAGAATTTACGTATTCATCCGGTGACCGGAGTGATAGTTGGATTCGATACGAATCTTGCTTTTGCCGTTGCAGATCTTAACAACGGGATACAACCCCTGGTCGCAGCGGCGGCATATACGAACCCGGATAACGATCCGGCCACCGGAACGACGCTCTACGATCTCGATGCGCGACGAAATATTCTGGCGATACAGAATCCGCCTAACAGTGGAACACTGAATACGGTCGGTTCTGTCGGAATCAACATTAAAGTGCTGAACGGTTTCGACATTGCATCATCTGGAATCGCTTATGCTGCAATAAAGTCAGACTCTACAGATGGACAGTGCGGGGTCTCGGGGCTCTACACCATCAATCTGGCGACGGGCAGCGCCACCAGTCTGGGATTCATCGGTAGCCCGGAAGTCATCCGCGGGCTGGCAGCGCCTACACCCTGAAGATTTCACGGAATGCCTCATTGCGGGGAGAGACAGCATTGTCTTTCCCCCGTGGGGCGTCTTCTCAATCAGCGTTTTCCAGTCAATCGTACGCAGCGGCGGCGATTTCGCCGAGGGCCTGGCCGACGATATCGCGAACTGCGTTCGGCCTGTTGCTGACGGGAACATTATTTACGTAGACGGCAAACGCCAGATGTTCGCCCTTTTTCGTGGTCATGTATCCACACAATCCCTTGCCCCCGACCATCATGCCGCGATTCAGCATATCGCCGGCGGTCCAGGTGCCCGTCTTTGCAAAGACATGACCTGCCGCAGGTGAATCCAGCTGGATCTGAAACAGGGTCCCGTCCCTGCCAAGAACCGGCAGAGCATCGTGAAAAACGGCATATGCCGGATGTCGCGACATGTATTCAAGAAAACTCACCATGAAATCAGGAGTAAAGTGGGCCGATCCTCCGGCTCCATCGCTTTGTGATGCGCCTGAAATATCCGTGATTGCCTTACTCAAGAACTCGCGAATAAGATCGAATCCGGATTGCGGTGCGTCTTTCTTCGCGATTAAAGCACTAAAGAGATAGGGCATCATGCTCGCATGCAAATTCTGACTTACCTTCAGGATCACCTTCACTTCCTCGGTCACAGGCGGCGACACATGTTCAGCCATCATTTTCTCCGGCGTGTAAAATGCAGCGATGTCTTTAAAGTCGGGCTGATCCTCTTTCAGCGGTGGATTTGCAACTATGCCCCGCTCACACAAAACCTCAGCGAACAGGACTTCCGCATATCGAGTCGGGTCCGGTACAGGATAGGAAGACATTCCTACCGGATCGCCACTCGATACACTGCCGGTTACAGTGACAGTGCGGCTTCCATCACTGTTTTCTATGTCCGAGGTGAGGTTGATTTCCGAACGGCCGTCAGGCTTGCCGGTCGTGATGCGGTTGATGATGTGAACATACGTTGTCTGCGGAGATACCTGCAGCAATGCGGGTGCCCCCTCCTTTTCACCGGGAGTAATGATCACGTCCACCAGATTGTCGTTGACAACAATCGGAGACAGGACAACGCCCGTGCCGAGCTCCCGTTCGCCGGGAGCAAAGAGCGTCGCGTCTACCAGCACGCGTCCTGAAATACGTTTTATGTTTTTGGCAGTGATCGAATCGGCAAACTTCTTTAGAACCAGCAGCGGATCGCCGAGGCCTCGGCTTTCGGCGCCTCCGTAGGAATGATCTTCATTTTCAAATGCAAGTTTTCCATCTTCGGTGATCCGTCCTGACAGATTCGGATCGCCGGCAGCCACAAGTACTAGATCGCCGGTGAGTGTGCCGTCCGGCAGAATGTCCCCCGTCCGATAAACGCGAGTTGTAAACCGGTAATCGGCGCCCAGCAGCTCGAGCGCGCTGCCGCTTGTAATCAGCTTGGTTGTGGATGCAGCAATGAAGAATTTGTCTGCGTTGTGAGCAAAGACTGGTTTTCTGCGATCCAGTGAATAAAACTTGATTCCAAATGTCGCATGTCGAAACTCCGGACGCGCGAGAATTTTTCGAATTCGAGTTTCCAGATGGTCAGACGCATATGTGTTGAGCCCGGCAAGTACAAAAAGCAGAAGGAATAGCGCTCGTTTTTTCATGAAAAAATCTTACCACGGGCTTTCAAACGGCCGTAGTCGCTCGCGTCACTACTGTCCAAGGCACGGATCCGAACACCACACAGGTTTACCCTGTGTACTTGTGCTGTGCGGACAAGTCGCCGTTGGCGGAGTGCCGGCAATATCGGACAAATAAGTCGGCCCTGCATCGCCGATCGTATCCAGCGTGTGACAGTCCAGGTATCTTTCATCAAAATTCAAATTCAGCGGCCTGCCGGCGCCGGTGAACTTGCATCTCTTATCGATGTTGTCACCGAATGTCATTCCATCCAGATGATTGAAATGCACGCGACCTGCGTTGGGCGCGCCGTTGATTGAACAGAAAGCGGCTTCTGTTGCCCATCGTTGAATTTGACACTTATCGTTCCTGTCGTTTGGTGTTCCATCCGTATCGATAATCACAGGCTTACGGAACTTGTTGACTGCAATTCCAGCCGACCGGCATGGTCCCGGGGCGCCGGGAGTATTGTTCCATGTGTGCGCAGGAAGGCTGACAATATCGATATTCGGCATCTTAAAAACGTCCAGTGTATTCTCCGGGCAACTCGCCGGCTTTGTGCAAACCAGATCGCTGTAATCCGCCACTCCGAGACCTGCAGATACAAGATAATCGCCTCTGCTATTCCTGCAATCATCATCGCTTCTGCACTTTATCCAGTATCCAACGACATCGTGCCACCGTTTCAACTTCTCGAAATCGAAACCGGGGTCATCCCGGTCATAGCGGGTCCTGTTCATAACCTCGAAGAAAACGTGGTCCGAACCTCCGTCATTATCCTTCACGAGATCGACCATGCTTTCTACGTATGCTTTCTGAATCAACCCCAGACAATTCAGGGTAGCATCGCATCCCTGAGTGGTCCGGGTGTCGTCGCAGATGTCATAGATCTCCGGGAATGGATAGCCTGTCGTATCCAACTCATTTTTGGAACGGTAGAGTTTATTGCACGCAGCGAGCGTAGTGGCTCCGGGAAACTTCCTGAACTTTTTCTTCCCCATGTTGTTGTGCAAAGGATTCCACGGATTCCTCGCATACAACGGCGTTAAATCTGTGTCGTTTCTTTTTCCCATAAAATAACCGTCAAACAATACCAGCTCCACAATGATCCCGTTCTTTCGCGCCTCATCAAGAATATTCTGCAATCGTTCAGTGTATGTTTCGCTCAGTCCGACACTCTTCGCGCAAGCGACATCACTGATGCACATGTTGTACTTCGGATAAGGGTTTTGCGCCGTGCAGCTTTCTCCCTTCAGGTATTGAAAAGGCATTGTTGTCGGCGGCTGCCCCGGATCGTGGTCTGCAGGCGTGTGAAAACAATCGGGACTATTTGAGGTCCCGGTCGCCCAGATCCTTGTGAGATTTACACCGTGCCTTTGATCCGGATCAATGTTCGGAACGTACCGGATTGTGTTGAGGAATGCGGAATAATCGTAGCCGTCTCTTGTCGCAAGATCCGTAGTTCCGTAACCGGTCAGCTTTACCGGCTTACCGTTCCAGCAGAGTTTGCTGCCGGCAGTATAGAGGCCGGACGCGCTTGCACGGCCGGGCTTCTGAGAGCAAGAAGCCCCCTGCAACGCAGCAGGCAGGTTGAGAATCAGAACGATCAGAAAAGTAGCCTTCGATATTAATTTCATGAACCTGAAGCGAGCAAACCACATGCCGGTTCGTAGAATCCAGCCAGGAATTCTTGAAAGCTTATCGAAGCGTGCCACTCCGGAAGATGCGTATCGCATAGTGCCATCTCATTGTCTCCTTTGGCAAAAACTGCAAGCTCGCATGCAATTCCTGCACGAAAACTCAGCGCCGGGCACAGCGATAGTTCGACTGAAGTAAGGATTCATCAATGTGGCCTGTGTTTTGCTCTAACGAATGGCAATTCGATTCAGTTCGGAGGGAAGATGGAGCGAACCACGAGAGCCTTGATAGCTGCACTGCCTATTACTTTGCTCCTTTTGATCGGCGCGGATTTCTGCCGGACCGCAAGCGCCCAGGAAGATCCAGGCTCACGGTGGCTACAGATCGGTCCATCAGCCGGAACAATTCAGAAGATTTTGCCGCATCGTGGAATTTCAAACGTCGTATTCGCGATCAACAACGAGCATCTCTACCGAAGCACAGATTCAGGAAAGCACTGGCGCCTGAAACCGATGGAGGATGTGTTGGATGTGCAAATCCACGTCCGAACGGGAATGATCTTTGCGCTCACCGAAATCCCCAATCCGAAAGGCTATTACGAGAGCGGAAGCGCCTTTTATGCAAGCGTGGATGGCGGGGACAATTTTAAAATCCTCTCCCAACAGGATTTTCCTGTGGGACAGATCAGGATTCATCCGGACAATCCGAATGTGATGTTTGCCTGGGGTCGCCGCGATGCATACAAAAGCATGGATGGCGGACGTCACTGGGATTTTGTAGACTTTCCCTCCAGCGAAGACGTTTACTATGAGGCTAGCGATGTTCTTTTTTCACCTTTAGATCCTAAGGTCGTCTACGTTGGTGCGGAGATATATATAGATCATGCAGACTACCAGTATGTGATTCTCGAATCCCGTAACCTGGGGAAAAACTGGAAATTTACACAAAGTGCATCGCGGAAAGGTTCATTTTCTTTCCACCAGGATCCTTCGTTTCCCGAAAGAGCGCTTGCCTACAATAGAGATAGAGGCATCATGAAACTCACACCACTGGGCTGGACTCCCGTTACCGATTTTGGAGTCGTTCAACTGATTGCCGATCCTCTGCGTCGGTCCCGGCTTTTTGCATTTCAAGGAAACGGCTACTGTTATGATTCGCGGCTCTATCAAAGCCTTGATGAAGGTCTGACCTGGACGCCGGTCGGTAAAGATCTGCATAACCGAATCTCTGCTCTCGCTTTGCTCGCTGATAAGTCAAATACGTTACTGGGAGGAACCGACGGAAGTGGTCTTTTCAGACGACAGGGGACAAACAGTTGGAAACATTCCAGTGCAGGGATGAAAGAGGCTATTGTCACCCGGATAGCTACCGACAAAAGCCAGAGCAGTTTGTTTGCCGCATCCTCGAGTTATGCGTCCTGCAATCGTAAGTATTCCTTCCACGTAAGAAACGTCAGTGCTTCATCCTGGTCTAACTTTACGTCCCACTTATCCCTGAAAAGTTATCAATCGATATTGGATGTCAGCGTAGATCCTTTCAACCCGTCGCATGTCTATGTTGTTTCAGGGACAGGATACGACAACTACCTCCATGACTTCGTCCAGGTTGTTGTAAGTTTCGACGGAGGCAGAACATGGACAACCTCCCTGTTTGATCAGACGGACAGTTACTCGTTTTTTCTGACACAAGATCCAGGCCAATCGAATGTAGTTTATGCAAGTGGTTTTTATGAACCGGAAGACGCCAACAGACTTGAGATAGGAATCTTCAAAAGCGTCGATGGCGGATTGACGTTTCAGGAATTGCCTTTGGATTTTACACAATTCAGCGGGCGCGCTTTCGTGCGAGTGGTGATCGATGAGAATGACTCGAATGTACTGTATTTCCTGAGCGCAACGGGCGTTTTCAAATCCGTAGACGGCGGAATGACGATGGTCTCGCTTTCCGGCGCCTCTCCGGGAGGTGTCTGGACGATGGCGCAGTTGCCCGGAAAAGACTCTTTTCTGCTTCTGGCAAAACGTGGAATCGTATATCGCACAACAAACGGAGGCCGAACCTGGAAGGAATTTTCCAGAATCGATACGCAGAAATTCCAGCTTTCGAGCGATACGCTGTTATTAGCTGCGGACAAGAAAGGCTTGCGCTTCTTTGCAAACTCCAGAGACCACCATCTGTACGAAAGCCTTGATGGCGGTATGACATGGAACGATGTCACGAAAGAACTTGGTCCTGATATAGAAGTCTTTGACATAACGGACCCTCGCAACGACACGTTTTTTGTTGCCACTTCCCACGGCGTGTTCCAACAAACATCGGAGGAAAAATGAGACGAATCAGCAAAGACTTGATGATTATAGTGTTTCTCGTTTTGTTCATACTGGTTTGCGGGAATTTCTCCCGGATCGCGAGCGTGCAAGCGGATCAGGGATCCCGGTGGCAGGGAATCGGTCCATCAGCCGGAACAATTCAGCAAATTGAGCCGCACCGCGGAATTTCAAACGTAGTATTCGCGATCAACAACAAGCACCTGTACCGCAGCGTTGATTTCGGAAGGCACTGGCAACAGAAACCGCTTGAAAACGTGCTGGATGTGCAAATCCATGTGCGAACAGGATTGATCTTTGCAATTACAGAGGTTCTCATTCCGAAGAGCTACCTCAACGGTAGCGCCCTCTTTGTGAGTGCCGATGGCGGAAACAGCTTCAAACTCATATCGCAGGAAGACTTTCCGCTGGCACACATCAGAATCCATTATGACAATCCGGATGTTTTGTTTGCATGGGGGTACGAGTTTTACAAGAGCGTGGACGGCGGCCGTCACTGGGATCTTGTCGCAGACTTTCCGAATACTGAGTACGATGATTTCTATTACAGTGTCAGGGACGTGGTGTTTTCACCTTTTGATTCGCAAACTGTTTTTGCTGCTGTCACCGGCTACATCGATCACGGGCCAACCGACGACATCATTATGGAGTCTCACAACCTTGGAAAAAAGTGGAAGTCTGTTTTCAGAAGCCGTGACCACAGTGGTTTGCCTTTTTCATTTCACCATGATCCTGTTTTTTTCGACAGGGTCCTGGCTTACGGCACCGGCCGGGGCCTCCTCAAGCTCACACCGCAGGGATGGACTCCTGTGAGCGACTTTGGAATTTTGCAACTGGCCGGCGATCCGCATCGCAGGTCGCGACTTTTTGCTTTGCGATTCGACGATATTTGCGAGTTGCGATTGTACCAGAGCCTGGATGAGGGTCTGAGTTGGGATCCGGTTGCAAAAGATCTGCATGGTCGCATTTCTTCCATCGCAGTGCCGGCTGATAAAAATAAAACGTTGCTGGGCGGGACACACGGCGGCGGTTTATTCAGGCGACAGGGAAACGGGAACTGGAAGCATTCCAGTGCAGGGATGAAGGATGCGGTTATCACTCATATTGCTGTCGACAATAGTTCGAACCTTCCGTTTGCAGTGTCTGACGGGGTACCTTACCTTTACCCTAATTCGCGATGCAGCATCACAGATTTTTTCTACGTAAAAAAGAGTCACTCTCTCTCCTGGAAGGATGTTACGTTTCGCCTTCCCCTCAAAAAAGAAGAATCGATTCTGGACCTTGACATAGATCCGTTTGACCCGTCGCACGCATACCTGGTCCGAACCGGATACACCTCTAACCGGGTTGTAGTTACTTTTGACAGAGGGAAGACATGGATCGAGTCCCTGTTTGACGAATATCCCGGCTACCCCATCCTCACCCAGGATAAAAAACACCCAAATGTAGTTTATGCCAGTGGATATGATTTTTTCAAAAGCGTCGATGGAGGACGCACTTTCCACAAACTTCCATTGGATTTCAGCGCTTTTCGGGCCAACGGAAACAACCGCCGTGTCGTCATTGATGAAAATGACTCCAACGTGCTGTATTTTCTCTTTAGCGGAAGTGGTATCTTCAGGTCGACCGATGGTGGAGTTACGATGAGTCCCGTCGCGAGCGATCCTCCGCGAGGCGGCTGGGCCATGGCTCAGTTACCGGAAAGGGACGCCTTCCTGCTTCTGAGCAATCGCGGCAAAGTTTATCGCACAACCAATGCAGGACAAACGTGGAAGGAACTTTCCAGAGTAGATGACAGTCCCCGTCGATTTTTCAGTACTCGCAACACGGCAATCCTGGCTGCCGATCAAAAGGGACGGCATTTCTTCGCAACCCTGAACGACCGCTACCTGTATGAAAGTGTTGACGGCGGCTTAACGTGGAGCGATGTCACCGAAGAATTCGGTCCGGATACTGAAGTGCGTGAAATGACCGACCCGCGCAGCAGTGCTTTTTTTGTGGCAACATCCAGTGGTGTCTTTATGAACCAGAATCTTCCGTAATGGTTTAAAACGGTTCATTTAGACTCATTATGGTATAAAACGATACATAATGGCACAAAATGAACCGCCTGACCGAAAATCACGCCGGCCCTCCAGGTGTTGAGCCACCGGCCTGTTCATCTTTGTGGCCGGAGCATTTTAGCACCGGGAGTCGCGGATATTTTGGATAGCGGGGATCCTTTTTCGATAAATCGCAGAGAACGAAGCGGCTCGTCTTTGTTTCAATGATCCGTTTATGTATACACGTCTCGCACAGTCCATTCAGTAATGTGAAGGTCACAACAAACAGTATAGCCTTTCGGGGAATTTCCAGTTGCGCTGAGATGTTTTGGCCCGATCTGCCGGATTCCGGATCGTATTTCGGATGCGCCGTATGTTACCCCATCCGGACAATGCAGGTACGGTCATCCCGGCGCTCGACCTCGATACGAATCTCCAGGAACTTGCGGATAACTTCGATGTTGGTGGTGGAATGCCTGCTCGGCGCAAGTGTGCTGAAGCTGCCGGATCCGGCCATTGCAAAAGGGAGCAGAAGCTGATCTGCCAAATGAGGACCTACAGCCACTCCGGCTTTCAAGTACTTCATGGTTTCATCCAACACATGCTCAGCAACAGTTTCAGCCGGGACACCTCTTGCCCCAAATGAGGTGAATACCTCCGTAATGTTTTCTGATTCCAGCTCGATCATCAAGATATTTCCCGGTCCTTGACAGTCCTTTGCTTCTTCGATTTCAAAACACTCTGTTGGCCAGGAAAGCTTCTTCTGCAATGACGCGACTTCTCTCTCGGCAATATGTCGTGGCAGGCCCGCTACAATTGCAGTTGCCTTTCTCTTCAGAATCCGGCCTCTCTCCGACAAGTCTATCGGAATCAAATGAGTGGCCGGTTGTATTTTTACGAACGATTTTCCGCCTCCTGCCGGATAAAAACCATAGCAGTCCAGTCTCGTTTCGCAGATCAAGCCCATCCGAAGCAGCACGGGAAGAAATGCCTTCTGCAAAAAGTCGAAAGGCGGCGCCATGGGATTATGCGTTCCACCCTGAAGGATCAGACTCGAAACAGAATCTGCAACCATAAGAGCCGGTAGAATCGTTTGAAGCACAAGCGTGGTGCTCCCCGCAGTTCCCACAGCGAACTTGTATTCGCCGGCTGCAATTCCGGATGGCTCAAAAGTGATTTGACCGGATCCTATTCCCGCTCCCGTCACTCTTGCCTGGCCAACCTCTGCTGCCGCTTGTAAGGCAGTTAGATGCTGCCTCAACAGTCCGGGTTTCTTGCGTCCTGCACGAATTTTCTCTATTCGACATGGTTTGCCTGTCACAAGCGACAGAGCGAGGGCGGATCGGAGGATTTGACCGCCGCCCTCACCCATCGATCCATCAATCACAACCATTTCAGACATTCATCTATCCTTTCACGCACACAACCTGGTGGAGAGTATAAACAATCTCCACCAGATCCTTCTGCGCTTCCATGACGGCCTCGATTGGTTTATACGCTGCCGGAGTTTCATCAATCACGCCTTCATCCTTTCTGCATTCAATCCCTGCCGTAGCAGCAACATGTTCTTGCACGGTGAATCTTCTTTTGGCCTCAGTTCGGGACATGGTCCGTCCTGCGCCATGGCTGCAGCTCTCAAAACTCTCCTTGTTTCCCAGTCCCCGCACAATATAAGATCGGGCTCCCATGCTTCCCGGGATAATTCCCAGATCACCGGTACGTGCCCGCACCGCGCCCTTCCGGGTAACCAGGATGTTTTTTCCGTAATGGTTCTCCCAGGCAACATAATTGTGATGGCAATTGACCGCTTCCACGCCCGCTTCAAACGGCGGAATCTCCGGAACCGCCTTTACGGCCCGTAGAATGTTTTGCATCATCAACTCTCGATTGCAACGAGCAAAATTTTGCGCCCACTCAACGGCTTCAATGTATTCTTTGAAATGCTCCGTCCCCTGCGGAAAATAGGACAGATCGGTATCAGGCAGATTGATAAACCACTTTCGCATGTCTTCTTTTGCAAGCTCAATGAAATAACTGCCGATCCTGTTTCCAACTCCTCGCGATCCGCTGTGAAGCATGAACCACACTCGATCTTGCTCATCCAGGCACACTTCAATGAAGTGATTGCCGGTCCCGAGTGTTGCGAGATGGTTTTCAGCGTTTGCTCCTCTTGCTTTTGGATGTTTTGACAGAATTGCTTGATATCCTTTCGCCAACTCCGCCCATATCGATACTACATTGTCCGGCAATTCACCCCAGGCGCCCCGATCGTTTTTTCTGCCGTCATCGGTCCTTCCATGGGGCACGGCCTGTTCGATAGCGCTTCGGACATTACGCAGATTTTCAGGCAAGTTGCCGGCATTTAAGGTGGTCCGGACAGCCATCATTCCACAACCGATATCGACACCAACGGCCGCCGGAATGATGGCGCCACTCGTTGGGATTACGCTTCCAACTGTCGCTCCAATTCCCGTATGAACATCGGGCATGGCGACAACCCATTTATAGATGAAGGGAAGGCGAGCAACATTCCGCATTTGCTGCTTTGATTTCTCATCAAATGAGACTCCGCTTGTCCAGGACTTAATAAACTTTCCATCACCTGCATCAATAACTTCATAACTTCTTTCTTCCATGACGGCCTCCTGTAAAAGCGGCGACAAGGAATGGAGGAACGTTTTTTCCTGATGCTCCGTCCTGAGCTATCGCTTTTAGCGATCCGGGACTTTCACCCGGAGACCTTCGGGGTCATGTAGTTCCTCCGGCATTCGCCGCAAAAGATCATTCTAGCCTTTTTTCGTTTCTGAAAGCGGACGGCACAACAGTACTCCGCACGGCAAAGCAGGAACGTCCGGCTAATTCTTCTTCAACGCAGTTGTGCTGAGGCTGTTTGGGCGCGTTGGAGTTGATCGGCTTGCTCCTGATAAGCAGCGGCTTCCTGCTGATTGCCGAGCGCTTTGTGCGCATCGGCAAGCAGGCAGGTTCCGAATAATCTGTATCGCGGAGACGGGTCCAATTCCAGTCCTTTTTGGGTAAGCTGGACCATTTTCTGCAGATCCATATCATGGTCCTTCATGAATTTCGCAAGGTAGAAGTAGCCGCGCGAATCCTTTGGGTTGAACAGGACCATATTCTTAAACGTTTCAAATTCCTTTTCTTCCTGGCCACTCTTCCTGTAAAGGATTCCGAGTTGAAGAAGCAGCTCCGGTTCTGTGAATGTTCTGCCTGCGTTTTCCAGAACTGAAACAGCTCCGGCAACGTCTCCCTTCATCTCGAGCGCGACCGAAAGCAAGGTGTGAGCGCGGTGAGCTTCTGGATTTCTTGCAATTGCCTTTCGAAGGCAGGGAATTGCTTTGTCGAAATCCTTCAAGTCAACGTAAACTTCGCCCAGTAGTTCGTTATGGCGATCGGAAAGTTTTCCTGCTTTCCGCATTTGATCCAGAAAGGAAAGTAGTTCACTTTGCTTGCCCATACTGATCGAGCGTTTTGCGTACTGATAAAGTGATGACAGCGAATCCTGCCGCTCTGCCAGCGTTTTGTAGATGGACAGTGCTTTTCCCCATTCTCCCTGCCTTTCATACGTGGCAGCCATCGTATTCAGGGCCTCCGGGTTACCCGGATCGTTCTTTAGAATTTCGTCCAGAAGCGACATCGCTCTGGGAAAATCCTTCAGGCCGACATAAGCCCGGGCTTCCGCCACTTTTGCAAAAGGAGGAAAAGCATTCGCTGCCTTTAGATGCTGAATGACTTCCAGGGATTCACTGAATTTCTTTCCTCGCAGCATCGCCGTAAGTTTTGTAAAGTCATTCCATTCGTCGATGTAATCCTTGGGATCCCGCGACAGATCTACTTCTACACCCGCTTCGCCCGTGCTGATGTATCCGAGTGAGGCGAACCGCTCCGTATCTTCATAAGTAAGATCGCGTTCCTCAGTGAGCTCCGAAACATCTGCGCTGTATTTCGCCTGCATCTGCTCCAGTTTCTCTTTCATCTTGCCTGCCAGCGCGGTTTTTTCAGAGTAAAGATTTTCTTCTTCGAACGGATCCATCCTGATATTGTAGAGTTCCGGCTGCGGCGCCTCAATGTATTTGTAAGAGGCGTCCTGAATACTTCGCAGAGGAGCCGTTCCGAAATGCTGCGAAGCCGTAATGGATTCCGAAACAGCAAAGCGCGGAGGTAGAGTTTTTCCCTGAAGTACAGCAAGGAAGGACTGTCCCTGGACCTGGCCGGGGATTGCTATGTTCAGCAGCTCCAGAACGGTCGGCATGAGGTCAACGGTCTGGACAATCGCCGGAATGCTCGTTTGAGGAACAGCCTTTGAAAGCCTGAAGATGAGCGGCACTTTTAGCGCTTGCTCGTACAGGAAATAACCGTGACCGCGTTCGCCATGTTCGCCAAACATTTCACCGTGATCTCCGGTTATGATGACAATCGTATTCTTCAGGGCTTTCTGCGACGCCAGCGTGTCGTAAACTCTTCCGATCATGAAATCGATGTAGCGAAGCTCGCCTTTATAGAGCTCAATCGCTTCTGAACTTTTGGGCCGGAAGCCCGCGGGCGGCCGATAGGGATCGTGCGCGTCGTAAAAATGAAGGAACGCAAAGAACTTTTTGGGCCTGTTGGCATCGAACCATTTTCGGAAAGCGCCGGATACGTCCTCTGCCGTTTTGGTGACTCCCGCCAGGCCCGGTCGCTTGACGTCTGACATCAGAAATGAGTCGTCAAAATAATCAAAGCCCTGGTTCAATCCGACGCTCCTGGCCAGCACAATCGATCCCACGAAGCCGGCAGTTGTATAACCCTCCTTCTTCAGGACTTCCGCAAGCGTGATTGCGCTATCCGGCAGTTTTCCTTTTACGTTTTCCTGCACCAGATGTTTCATCGGATACGTTCCTGTGAGCATGGTGCTGTGCGCGGGAAGGGTATAAGGCACCTGCGAAATCATGTTTGTGAAAACGTATCCTTCAGCGGCGATGCGTTTGATGTTCGGCGTCGCAGCGCCATTTTTCGGATTGTAGAGTTGAAGACAATCCGGACGAACGGTATCGATGGAAATCAAGACCACATTGTAAGGTTGGTTTCCCCGGGCAATCAGCAATAAGCCGCCAGCCAGGGTAACCAGGAGAATTGTGGAAACCACAAGAATCTTTTTTCTAAAAGTCATCGTTCGGGCCTCATACTTCTGGTTCTGAACGCCTGGCGTGCGCCTGACTTAGTTGGACCGCGGACTTTGAGTCCGCCTGGCAGGCAAGATGCCTGCGGACCATAATGCAGGCTGGAAGCCTGCGCTCCATAGGGAGCGCGGACTTCCAGTCCGCCCTGCGTTCTTTCATGCTCGACCTCTGCAGGCAGGATGCCCGCGTTCCATTTGCGAGAGCGGTCTCGAGCATCCTGCCATGGGACTTTTTTGCCCATCTAAATTACGGAAAGGTGATTTTGCCCAGAAAATTATCTTGCTGGTAAACCGGAATGGTCACGCCAAAGAAGATGCTGGGAAGCGGTTGTTTCCGGTAGCTTTCCGCGTTGTAGTGCGCGTAAGCCTTGCCTCCTTTAGCGTAGATACTGAAGTAATCACCGATGAAGCGCCACGAGAGCCACCACCAATCCGTGTAAGGCGCGGTTGATTTGCTTGTAATTTGCTTTTGAGTGAAAGCTCCTTTGAAATCACTTCCGCCGGGAGCATATGCGACAAAGACATCGTAACGGTCATTGATGGCGTTGTTCTTGTTTGCGTTAACGGTGGAGTAGTATCCGACAAGCATTTGTCCTGTTGTCGGATCGTGGGAAGGTTGTGTTGGGAAGAACTGGTGTCCGTCTCCCGCCGCAAGAGTCATGTACGTAAACGAAGCGCCATCATTATCAGTGTATCCGCCAACGATGTCCGAATCGCTGCAGGTGAATGAAGCAGTATCAAATGGATCTTTGCACTTGTCCCAGAACACCCACAAACGGTTTGTGCTGTTGAAGTTTCGCACGGCGCTTTTCGGATGGGTAGCCATTCGAAAACCGGTGTCACGGAGCGTACCGCGTCCAAAATACACCGGCCTGGATTCAGTTCGAAGAGTTTTCGCCGGACTAAAGGTTCCTGATGCAGGATTCCACACACTCATTCTGATTTGAACGCTGTACGTGAGATTACTGATGTTGAACACCCATCGTGCCCATGTGACATATGTTTTGCCGTTCGGAGCCACGCTGATGTAACTGAACTGAAGGAAATCGTCAGGCTTCACGGTGCCATCCACAGTGTCAAGAACATAAGATCCCAGAAGATTCAAATTGGAATCGAAACGGGACGTCATTATCGCAACACCGTCATAATAAAAGTGTGTCCATGAAAGCCATACATTCTTGCCTCCGGATCCGTTGGGTCCGACAGCCAGCCACTCTTTGTCTTGAAACGCTCCTTCCGAGCTGTACAAATTAGAGTTAAAGTTGTGAGAGCGCGTCGGCCAGCAGGAATCGCCGGCGCAGCCTCCGTTGAGTGTCGATGCGTTCGTCTTGTAGACTCCAAGTGTGCTGATGAAGTATCCGACGTTGAGACTTGCCGCGTAAAAATCGCTGCCGTCCGATACCGTGGCGGGATCTCCTGATGATGGTACGTTTTCGTAATAGTAATAGCCGCCGTAGCAATACTCGTAGCAGTATTCGTAATAGCAGTAGTAGTAGCAGTACTCCGGAATGTAAACGGATGTGTAGAGCGCGGGAAGCATTCCTTCTTTGAGAACGCTGGCCCCGCCATTATTGGAGTAATACCATCCGGTTGCGTCGTATTCCGGGTCAAGACCGAAAAATCCGCGATAATCGTTGGCGCCGCCAAGCACGTGATCAAAATTCGCTCCGCTTGCAGCGATCGATTCTTCGTTTTGCGGGCTTCCCTGAGTATCCAGATTGAACGCTTCAGCCGGAAACACAACACTGTACGCGTTGGTGCCCGGCGATCCGGCGGCGCTCAGTGCGCCCTGTCCTTCCTTGATCTTCTCGAATCGTTGCTTTAAAGGCTCGGGCGCTTTGTCCGGACGGTTGATCCAGTATTTGTGAATCGTCGTTGGTGAAACAACAGCATTCATCAATGGATTTTTGAAGGGTCCATCCGGGGCCTGTTTTACGATTGGATTGTTCGGATCAGGACCTGTTGCGGTGCCTGTACCCTCAGGTAACACAACCGCAGGTGGCTGCGTTGGAGTTCTCTTGACTTTCTTGAGCGCGTTATCTGCGCGAAAATACCTGCCTTTGGGCACACCGTTTTTTACACCCATGTATTTCTTCTCAGCACCAGGCGCTGATGCAGAAAACCACAGAGCCACGATCAGAAAAAAACAAAGTTGTAATTTGATCGGTTTCATCTAAAATCCTCCCGTTTTTCTAAACTATCAGATTCAACTCGATCCTCTTTGAGCAAGATGTGTGCCGATGACCGGCGACGATGGTGCAGCAACAGGTGTGCAGATCCTGCAGGTCGGCCTGCGAATCCTGCAAATTAGAGAGAAGTGGTGGGGTGCTGTGAAAAAATGATAGCGGGATGAATTTCGTTCAGTTCAGGTATCCGAGGGCGCGCAGTCTTTCATTCAATTCGGCAGCTTCTTCTTTCTCCGGAACGCTGTCGCGAAAGCGGGGTGGGGCTGTCGATCGCGCGATGTAGGAGGAGAGCAAGTCCTTCATGATCTTCATTGTGCGGGGCGAAAGATCACTCAAATTCCTGGTTTCACCCGGATCTTTTTGAAGGTCAAAAAAGTACTCGCGCTGTTCAGCGGAATCAACCAGTAGTTTGTATTCGTGGTTCTGGATCCCCCAGAGGATGTGGTCGCGGAGATTTATTTCGTAATATACGGTCCGATTCTGAAATTGTTTTCCGGACGCCTGCATTAGATTGAATCCGTCCACACCCGGAGCGATTTGTGCCCCCATCAACGCAGCCACAGTGGGATAGATATCTACGAGTGAAGCAAGCTCCTTTCTATCCTGATACGGTTTGCCGGGAATATACAGAATCAAAGGGACTCGAATTTCTTCCGCGAAAAGCGAGTTTGCATGTCCAAAGCTGTTCCCGCGCTCAAAAAACTGCTGGCCGTGATCGGAAAACACAACGATAACAGTATTTTGATCCAGCCGGAGATTCTGTAACTCCTTCATCAACCTTCCGAATTGCTGATCGAAAAAATAAATTTCCGCGTCAAAGGCTTTTCTTACAAGCTCTTTTTCTTCAGAGGTCGGAATGACCTTTCCGAACATCACATCCTTCAGCCACTCGTTGTAGATTTCGGGGCTCTTTCCGCTCTTCAGCTTATGCTCCGGAAAGAGATGCCGAAATGCGCTGAGAGGAGGTGTAAACGGCTCGTGGACTTCATAACTGTGCAAGAATAGGAAAAACTGTCTGCCGCCATTTTTTTTCAGCCACGCGATGCCGTCATCAATTGTGCTCACAACTTCGTTCTTGTCCACATCGTTGTTTTCCCTGTATTGCTCAAATCCCTGTTGAAAACCATAAAAGCCCGATACGTACCCATCATCGGTTATAGCGGCAGTGCGGTAATTACGCTGCATCGCCAACTCTGCCAGTGTGATCAGATTATCAGGGATGCTTTGCAAGCGATCCATCGCTCTCGTTGTTCTGCCCACATGGTGTTGCGCGGCATACAATCCCGTCATGACGGATGTGTGGGAAGGCAAAGTGCTGGGAGAGGTACAGTAAGCGTTTCTGAACACAGTGGATTTAAGCGCCAGCTCATCTAAATTCGGGCTCGTTTTAATGGGATATCCATAATGCGACAGGTGGTCCCAGCGCAAAGCGTCAACGGAAAACAAAATGATGTTCGGCCCACCTCGTTTTGCCGAAGCATCATAAATTTCCGGATTACTCCATACGGCAAGCTCCATCACGGGTGTAGAGCGGGCCTCCGTGCCCGCCGCCTTCAAGGAAGACTTTAGCTCCAGCATCACCTGCTTTCCTGCAAATTCAGTTAGATCGATTTGATGATCTCGCCATTGGGAAGAAGATGCCGTAGAATCCAGAAGCGTTCTGGATGAGGAGTCGGTTTGCGCTCTTACTGAAAAGAATGCTTCCTGACTCTCATCCTGATTCTCGACATTTAATGAGGCACTCAGAGCCATGTGTGGCTTGCCGGTGGGTACTGTAACCTGGAATGAAAGTGAAGAGTTCGCCGGGAACAGGATTGAAGGTCTCACTTCGTTTTGCATTTTAAAATACGCACGACCGCAAAACTGCAGCTCAATGTTGGAAAAATCAGCAAACGACCCATCCGCCCCTTTTTTTCCATGAAAAACAAAACGAAGAGTCTTCCATCCTTCAGCGGAGAGAGTAGTTTGATAGTCATTCCACTCGCTTTCCAATTCAAGTGTTGCCGGCTGTGAGTTCCCGCTGATGATGCTCACGCTTCGCACGCGAGCGTTTTCCGGAGAACGAGCGCGAAATTTCAATATTGCTTTGGGAAAATTCATCCGGGGTTGAGGAAGCTGTATGGTTATCCTTTTATTGATCGCTGAGATAAAGTTTTTTTTGACTTCCCATCCGTTTCCTTCAAAAGCCGCAAAATTACCGGCATTCAACTGAATTCCGCCCAGCATTTTTGTGGATTGATCCTCAAGCAAGCTATCCAATCGAACAATCGAAGCAATTCCGGCTTTTTCGACTTTTGCCGTGGGTGTTTCTTTGCTGCAGCCGGTCAGCAACAACAGAAAGGCGCAACAACCGGACAATACAATCTGAAGTCGTTTCATAAGCAAATCAACGATTATAGCATCCTGTTGTTGACTAACGTTTGAGTCAATGCAAGAATGGGGCGTTCAAGGTGAACATCCGGAGTCGGACCGTCCGGTCAGCGACCCCGGCTTTATTCAGGCGGGGCTATGTTCGTGTTATTTCTCAGAGGGGCGAAGATGTCGTTTAGACAGTTAGTAAGTATCTTTCTTCTACTATTTCTAACAGAGATGGTGTACGCAAACCAGCCGCCGGTAGTTCCTGTTATTGATAAAGCGATGAGAGCTCAGCTACGAAAAGTTTATCGTATCGGGGTTTCCGCAGGGAAGAATCCGGCTGTTTTTGCCAAGGTGGGCGACAGCATTACGCATGGCGACCATTTTCTAAATGCGATCGGCTGCAGCGCAGAAGAGCTTGGGAACCATCAGAATCTGGCGCCAACCATACAGTTTTTCCGCGCAACCTCGTTTCCGGCATCCTACACAAATGCGTGGTGTGGTAAGGCGAATTCGTTTTCGCGCGAAACCGTAACTGCGGATAATGGCTGGACCGCATTGGAACCGCTGACGACGTTTCCCAACCCCGTTTCTGCCTGTCCCCCGCCTGATGATAATCCGCTGCGGTGCGAGCTTCGCCTGATCAAACCGAGTATTGCGTTGATCATGCTGGGAACAAACGATCTGGAAGAAGACGATCCCAAAAAATTTCGCAAGGCCTTGACCCTTGTTGTGCAGGAAACCATGGTTGAGGGAGTTGTGCCCGTATTGAGTACGATTCCGCCGCGTCTGGACAGCACGATCATGGGTCGCCGGGTTGCACCGTACAATCAAATCATTCAGGATATTGCCGATACATTACAGGTCCCATTATGGAATTACTGGTTTGCTTTGCAGGCCCCGAGTATGATCAACCAGGGTATGGACAATAAGGGCATTCATCCGAATGTCTTTAACGGACACGATCCTGCCTTTTTTACATCGGAAGGCTTGCGTTACGGATTCAATCAGCGGAATTTTACCGCAGTTGAAGTGCTGAAAAAGTTGAGAGCCGTGATCCAGAACACTGCGCCTGCTGATGCAACCACGACACCCGGCTTCGCAATCTTTCCCACTCAGCTTCAGGCAACTGTGCAGCGAGGCACAACGATTTCCCTTAAAATAAAAATCGCGCGCATCAACCTGACGGATCCCATCACCCTGCGTCTGAAGGCCCCTCCAGCAGGAATCTCCGCGACGTTCGTAACCAACGCAACCGGAACATCCGCGATCATGAATTTGCTGGTGCAAAGCGGCTTCACTCCCGGGAATTATCGGATAACAGTTCGCGGAACAACAGGTACCTTGAAACGCACTACGACCTTTGCTCTGGACGTGACGAATTAGAAGGGAGATCGGGAGATACGCTGCAGATAAGGAGATAAGAAAGAATGAATTCCTCATCTCCTCCATCATGGTGTTATCTCGCTATCTCCCTTGTTACACAAGAGCTCCGACCGTTGTTTCAGGCACAGAGTTCGAGTATTCTCGCATAGTTTTTAATTGAGTAACGAGTGGCAACCGGTCCGGCTAAACACCTTTCTTTGCCGAAGAAGATTCTTTTTTCGGTGATTACAGTCTCGTTGCTGTTTACAATCATAGAAGGTGGCCTGCGAATTTCAGGATTTCGACTTGAGTCGCAGTATTCAATCTTTTCCGAAAAAAAGTGGCTCACTCACGGAGTAGGCCAGGACCCGACGCTGCCCTGGAGCTGGATACCAATTCCCGGTGCCGTATGCATCATAGACCGCGAATTGAGCTTCAGGTTCAACGCACTCGGCACGAGAGGGCCACTCTTTCAAAAAGAAAAAGTTCCGGATTCGCTCCGCATCATCTGCATGGGGGACTCGGGTACCATGGGATGGGGTGTCAAAGACGGCGAAATGTATTGTTCCGGAATTCAAGAAATCCTGGAACGAAGGTGTGAACGGAGCGTGGAAACCATTAATGCAGGTGTCTTTGGATATACATCTTTTCAAGGGCTTCATCAATTGAAAAACAGAATCGTCGAATTGCATCCGGATATCATCACGATCTGTTACAACTGGAATGACCATGCGCCAGCCATACGTATTTCAAATGGAAGTCAAAGTACTGAATCGGAAAAGGGTATTCCCGCTCCGGATAAAGCTCTGCACACGCCCCGGTCCTACTCAGGATTCCTTCGACTGGTTTCCAGTTTACGCATATTCCAGCTGATGCAATACGGAGCATTAAAGACGAGAGAGTTATTCCCGGATCCTGGCAATGAACAGAATAGTGCTTCCGGGTTGCTTCGAGTTGCACTGGAGGACTACAAAAACAATCTGGAGAACATGATCACGTTAGCGCGAGACAACAAGATCACTCCCATCCTTCTGACGCAGGCGTTCAATCCTAAAAGCGCAATGAGACCCAATCTACACGCTCAATACAAAAAACAACAGCAGTACAATGATGCGATTCGTGAAGTCGCTTCAACGATGAATGTCGCTTGCGTGGACCCTACCACAGTACTCGAAACCGACGCCAGATTTTTCAACAGCAATACGCATCCCACAAAGCCCGGACACCGTAAAATCGCCATGCTTCTGGCTGACGCAATCGTCAGCAAATGCAATTGAATCGGCGCCTGTCCCGAGCGAATCAGCTTAAGCCTAACCCGGACGAGCCGGAACCAACAGGTTTATTTTTAACGCAAAGGCGCAAAGTTTAGATATGAATATGTTTATCTCCTTATTGACGACAACTTCCGTTTCGGAAGTATATGCGTTTCTTGCGACAAACTCCGCTATTAGTGTATCTAATGATCAGAACCGGACAATCAATATTGCATAACCGGCCGATCATCTTGTAGATCTGATGCATCGAATCGGTTCTTCCCGGCAATTGAAGCCGGGAGGGTGATTGTGAAGGCATGAATTTCAGTTATTTTCCGGCGGACGGTTGACAACGATATAATTTTGTTTCCGTAGATCTTCCATGAAAGATTTCTGATACTTTTCAGCTCTT